>Ga0207067_10036_pt1 | contig 44013 bp, 36 predicted proteins | sample Alteio_BWMinCont_25_FD_153484 | JGI IMG/M metagenome (GOLD analysis project Ga0207067, IMG submission 153484) | Enriched cells from forest soil in Barre Woods Harvard Forest LTER site, Petersham, Massachusetts, United States -... | ecosystem: Environmental > Terrestrial > Soil > Temperate forest >...
GTGGAAGAAAAAACGTCAGATAGCTCTTATAGTTCCTCTTTTTATATCGGATGATGCTTCCACTCGTTTGATCCACCAGGATCGAATTGCGCGGTCCACAGACTCGAAACTGGCTAAGGCCAGGCTTAATTTGTGTCGAGAAACAGAAAAAGGCGGTCGTGCCTTTGCGGTCCTGGATCAGCACCCGCAATTCATCCAGCACTTCCTCTCCCTGGAGTATCTGCAACCTAACGCTCTGTTGCGCTCGGGCTATAATTTCGCTCAGGTCGTCGTCCAGGAACTCCGCCAGTCTGGCGATTCCATGACTGATCACGTTGTGGAATAGTTGTCCGGGCAGTTGACGTACCCAATGTTGACGGTTTCCCAGAATCGGGCGGACATAACTGACATTGTCCAGATCATAGGGATAATAGCTCTCCAGATGTATCGGCCTTCCGCCGAGATACCCCTGGTTCACCAATCTTCGCATTTCCAACATTTCGAGTGTGAACTGATAATTGTGACCCGCGGTAATCTTTAGCTCTCGACTTTCCGCGAGTTGAATCAATGAATCCGCCTCTTCCGCCGTCACAGTGAATGGCTTTTCCAGGTAGACATGTGTTCCTGACTCAATGCAGGTCTTCGCAAGGGAGTAGTGAGATTTCGGGGGCGTCGTAATATGAACAACGTCAGGCGACGTCTGTTCCAACATCGTCGGAAGGTCCGAAAAGCACTTCAAAATCCCGAACCGTTCGGCGAGCTGCTTGGCCATCAGCAATTCCTGATCGCAAACCGAAACAATCTCGCAACCGGAAACACGCTGGATAGCTTCCACGTGTTGATCCGCGATTTTACCACAGCCTACAATGGCAGCACGAAGCATGAAATTACACCTTTGCCGGGGCAAATTGTTCAAGAAACAGAGCCAGTCCCTTGTCCAGGCTCACCCTCGGTGTCCATCCGAGCCGCTCTCGAAGTTTCTGATTGGAATAGCGGTTTCTTTTCCATTCAGCAGCGCATCGACGCCGATTGAAAACTGGAGGAAGCTGCCCATTTGAATAGCTAGAGTATTTCTCCCAAACTAGACTCAACCCGTACGCGAGGGGATAAGGAATACGAACGGAATGGAACCGTCTTGCACGCTGCTTGTACGCTTTCAGGAATTCGCGGCTTGTGAGCGACTCGTCGTCAACAACATTGAAGACCTCGCCGTCCACGCCGGGTTTCAATCCTGCCAGCACGATCGCCTCGGCGCAGTTGTCGACATAAGTCAGCGGCAGACGATTTGATCCGCCCACCTGCACAAACAAGCCAAAGGCGCCATTTCCAACACGACCGCTCAAATCTCTCTTACCTGGTCCGAACACGGTGCCTGGCCGGAGAATTACGTACGGTAGGTTATATCTTGTACCGTATTCCTTAACGAGTTCCTCCTGTTTAAGCTTCCCAAAACCATACGCATCGTATCGCTTCTGCCAGGCCGCTTCCAGCGGGCAGGTTTCATCGAGCAGCGCGCCCGGTTTCAGCTTGAAGTTCGAGTACACGGCGAAAGAGCTAACATTAACAAATCTCTTCGGCCGCCCCTCTTGAAGAAAGGCGTCCATTAGATTGCGAGTTGCCAGCGCGGAGTTCATGAATGCACCGGCAAACGACTTATCAAATCCAGCAGCCAAATGATAAATAACCGAAACATCGCCGGCAGCTCTTCGGCAATCATCTCGAGAAAGAAGGTCGCCCGAGACCAGCTCTACGCTGCTGCCGGCACCAACCCGGCCTATTATGGTCTTCAAAGTCTCCAAATCGCTCGAAGGACGCACGAAGCAGCGGAGCTTGACGAAGCCGTATTCAAGTAATGCCTCGACTACTTTCGCACCTATGAAACCACTAGATCCAGTAACCAGGATGCGATCATTGGGTAACACGATATGATTTGGGTTCATCCCGAATAGTTCTCTAACACTCCAAATATTCAGCCAAAACCACCGGCTACAGCGCACGAGGAACTAATTTTCGCACTGGCTGCCTGGCAATGGATCTAGGAAGCTGTACCAGCCTAGTTGGGTAATCGACTGCGATGAGAAAGAAAATCGTCCAAACAAAGGAAACGCTTGCGAAGGCAGCTTCCGTGTAATTGTAAAAGATAAGCGCCAAGAGAATGCCCATCCTAAAGCGGGCAAACTGGAAACGCCTAACCAGATCCCGCTGGACCTTCATAAACGTTCCGACAAACTGTCCGACTAACAATGTAATTCCTATCCATCCAAGATTGAGATACATTTCAATGTATCCGTTGTGGGCCTGGATAGGATGAAAAGCAAACTGCGCCCACAGCGTATCCAGCCGTTTACCTAGCCAAAAGCTTTCAAACCCCGCCCCGAAGATTGGGTCGTTTTGAAGTTTCAGGACGGCCTCCCAGACAGCAGTTCTGTCCGTCAATGTGAGATTCCGACCCACCCCCTTGACAACGTGCTCATAGATCCCAAAAATCGGATCCAAAGCACCAAAGATCGCGACAGCAGCGATAAGATACCACCCGAAATATCGCCGATCGATAAATGGCAGACCGACCACCCAGATCACAGCGATTCCCAGAAGCATCGTAATCAAAGAAGTGGCACTCGATGCCTGACTTAGGAGCCATCCATTCAGCGCCAAGAAAACGCCGCTCAATATCAACTCATTTCGACGCGCTTTTCGATTTTCGATTTTCAGCGCTTGCAGAGTGTTCCAAAAGAAGAAGATACCAAGAATCAAGCAGAGACAACCGAGTTCGTTCTTGGTAGTGGCGACACCGCAGCTAAAGCCTTCTCCGGTCCAAATATCAAAGCCGCGACCAAACTGCGGAAAGTACTTAACAAAGCAGATGGAAAGCGGAATTAGCACGTAGGCGATTCTCTTGAACAGTCTCTTTACAGCGTCGATAGGGTCAGGGTCTGTTAGTACCACAAGCACCATGATGGGATGGCCAAGAATTTTTATCCATCGTTTGAAGGCAATGAAGGGAGAGTCCGACCAGATGATTGAAATGAGGGCATAGATAAAGAAGGCGAATAACCAACGATTGTTTCTGATAAACGTTGATAGATTGACCCCTCTTTTCTGGAGAACACTGTAGCCGGCCAGTAGCAACCCGAAGAAGACCGCAGCGTCAAGCGGGCTTCCGTCTTCCGGTGATGCAATAACTACCCCCCTGCTAAGGTCGAGCCACGCCGAGAATGGTCTTGAACCGGTGATTAACAACCAAATCACTGGTACCCACAGGGCACGGCTGACTTTGGTTGTTTGCCGGGATTCTCGTCTATATAGAAAATAGATGAATCCGAAGGTGATCCAGAGAGCGACGACTGGTGGTAAATGCATGCGGCTCGAATGGATGCCTACGAGCGATAAACCGCCGAGCGTTTCGTTGCTGACAACAGATTTTCGACTAAACTGACAAACCGCAGTCGTTCAACAGACCATTTGTGTCGTCGATAAATCTCCTGTCCGCGTTCAATCAGCTCCACCGTTTCCTCAGGATGCTTAAAAGCGTAAGCGATTCTCATAGCTAGATCTTCGGCATTTCCCAATTCGAAAAGCAGCAACTCGTTTGGAGTGAAATAATCCAAAATCCCTGGTGTTCGCGGGGCAATCACCGGCTTACCTTGGGAAAGAAACTCAAAGATGCGCGTCGGCAGGTTGAGCTCGGTAAATCTGCTCTTTCTGTTAGGAATGATGCCGACATCGCAATTGCGAATAGCGGCAGCAATCTGCTCCAGGTCCTTCGGTCCCAGGTACTCAATCGCCTCGCTCATCCCGGATTTCCGGCCGAAAGTGAGAACTTGATCCAAATAGGGCGTCCGGTTACCGAAAATTCGCAGTTGCGCTTGCGGTATGAGGTCTCTTAGCGTCGCGAGCGCCTTGACCGCCAGGTCTAATCCGTGTCTCTCAACTAACGAGCCGTGATACATTATCACAAAACGTCTCCCGTTATTCGCCTGACCTGGAACCGGCTTCGCTGCCTCCCGATCAGAAAAGATCTCTTCATCGGGTGAGTTCATGATAATGGTTATTTTTTCCGGCGCACAGCTTCGACTCGAAAATATCTTGCTAAAGGCTTCGTTAGTCGTCACCACCCTGTCTGCAAAGGCTAGGCTCCACTTTTCGAAGATCTTAAGGAGCCGCACTGTACGACTGGTCTCTGCAAGCCCGAAAATAGCCATCATTAGTTCCGGCATCGGATCATGCAGGTCGAGGATGACTTTTGCGCCGAATAGTTTCGGTATAAGCGCGCTAAATACTAAGATATCCGGCATGTTATGGATATGAACAATATCAAACCGATTTCTAATTGTCCGGTAAGCCAGTATGATCCCGGCGCGCAGAATCATGGTCCCGTACTGGTAGATGTAAGATAGCTTCCCAGCCCGGCGACGTTTCAGGGGAATCCGAGTGATATGTACACCATTGAAGGTTTCACGCTGAAGCTCATCATCCCTCTCTTTTAGACAAATCACCTCAACATTGGCCCCGTGCCTAACCAGAGCTTCTGCAGCTCTCCTTGGACGTGGATCCGAAGGATAACTCGAATAAACTACTGATATGACGCGCTTGCCAGCCAATCGCAGGGAAGTCGTCTGAGGGTTGTTGAGAGTCGCTATCAACGGTTCTGGGTGATGGTTACAAACTGGAATGCTTTGACAGCATCTGAGACGAAACGTAAAAAATGCACCAGATTAGAACTCAGCTTCTAACCATTTGAAGCCATAAGATCTGCTCTTATTAAACACAACAGATACTTTTGTCCTGGCTGCCAGCTGGGCGTATGCGCGTTTGACGGCATTGCGATTACTCTTCTCCGCCTCGACGACAAGCAACACCGTATCCATAAAGGCAGCCAAAGGAAGCGCTGAGCTGGTCTCTGCGAGCGAGGGTAGGTCAAAGACAACATAATCAAGATCGCTCCGCTTAAACTCAGCAACCATATTGTAAAACCCTTTCGGAGACACCGGCTTGTTTACCAGCAGAACCTGGCCTTCAGAAATTTCCGAAAGTGCACCGGCCAATCCTTCGGCAAGCGTGGATGTTCCGGCATTCTGCACCAGACCGGTTACAGCCACCAGCTTCGGCTTGTAGGACATATTATTTTCCTGAAAGAATATTCCGAGGCGATCACGAATGGCTTCACAGAAGGGCTTGAGTAATGCACCGTTCTCATCCGCCAGTAAGAGTCCTCGTGCGTTGCCGTTAAGCTCCACCTCAGACCGAGCGTTCGCATCGCGGAGGCGTAGCGAAGAGCGAGCGGGGTTAAGGTAAGGGATCGAAAGCAGCACCGGTATGCGCAATTGCTTCTCGAGTTCAAGTGACCGCTTAATGGTTTTGTCTAAGATCAGTTCAATCAGCAATGCGATAGCGATCCCTACTGCAAAACCGCTGCCCGCAATCCCAACGACCGCTTTCCCCAGATTTCTTTTCGCCCTGACCGCGGGTGAAGGCGTTTGCACGACGCTGATATTTGGCATCCTGGACGGATCAAGGGTTTCGTCAATCCGGGCTTTTTCGAGACTCGCTTCAGAATGCTTGTAGTTAGTCTCCTCTACTTCCGCCTTCCTCTCTAGTTCGGTAATGCGCGGCGCCACTTCCGAAATTGTTTTCGCCCGCGCTTGTAGGGCTTTCATTCGGTTCTTGAGTGCTTCCGCTTTGGACTCAATTCCAGCAAGGACTGCTCGCTCAGCTGCAATATTCGTTTGCGGAGTTTGGCCGGCTACGGTCGTCGCTGCAGCGGTATTCAGAAGCCCCGGATAAGCATTTTCCAGGGCAGTCCGTCGCTTTTCGAGCTCTGCTATTTGAGCGGACTTGACCTTAACCATCGGGCTGTCCGCAGTGAACTTCAAAAGTAGATCCGTCTCAGCCTTCTGCAGTTGGGTTAACCGAGCAATCAAGGCCTTGTACTTTTCCAAAATATCGTTACTTACGGGCTGAGCAGCAGTTTCGGATCCATTGGTTTGAGGCAAGGCGAGGGATTTTTCTAGATCCCTTACCCGTGCCTGCTGCGCGGCCAGATCGGCGTCTGCCGTGTCCAGCTCTTCCTGGGTTTTCCCGAGTTCAGCGGCGAGATTCGCTTTTGATTCGGTAAGGGAGATAATTCCGGCACTTTCTCTCAGTACCTTTAACTCCGCTTCGGTTTCAGCTAATTCTTTCTTTAGCTGGGCCGTCTCTTTCGCAACAAAGTCGAATGCTCCAGTCGAGCGATGCACTTCTAGGTGCTTATCAAAATACCTCTTTACGAGCTCCTGGATGATTGGTCTGGGAAGATTCCGATCGCCGCTTCGAAAAGTGACACAAATAATGTTCGATTCTTTAACAATAGAGATTTCCAAACCGTGTTGAATTAACTCGACCGCTGACGCCATATCGGCACTGGAGCCAAGTCCCAGCTTGGCGAAGCCAACAGACTCCGCCACCTCACGAATCAGATCCGAGCTGGTCAGGATTTCGACCTCAGAGTTAATGAGAGTCATATTCTCAGGAGTGGCCGCTTTAGCCTGAGAATCTACTCCGTCAACCACACTGTGTTCCACCACATACCTCACAAGAAGTTTTGCCTCTGACTCGTAAAGTGGTGGAGCTAGAAGATAGAACGCGATTGCAAACAAGAGACCGGTAACCGCTAGGAAAAGGATCTTCCATTTGTGCCGAACAAGAATGAACAAGATGTCGTGCAGACCGATGCCGGCAGGATCGAGCTGCTCTCCGTGGTCGAAGCTCGGACCTATCTCGCGGGCGACATGGAGCTCTCCACCGTGGCCCGCCGGAACAATTGTTGAATTTTCCTCTTCCATTTAGACCTCAACGGTTCCCGCAACAGCTTCTTTCACGCCCTGAATGACCTGTTCTACCTGTAAGTAAGTCAATTCGGGATACATCGGCAGCGACACAAACTCGGCGGCACAGCGCTCAGCAATCGGAAACGCACCGCGCTCGTATCCGAGGCTCTGATAAGCTTCCTGCAGGTGGACAGGGACCGGATAATGAATACCGGTCATAATGCCCTCGTCCATCAGCGATTTCATGAATTCGTCTCTATTGTTCACGCGAATTGCGTAAATGTGATAAACGTGTCGAGCGTAATCTGCCTCCGTGGGTAGCGTGAGTCCCTCTACTTCTTGTAAATCGGCAGCATAATGGCCGGCGTGCTCACGTCGGCACTGATTGTTAACTTCCAACTGGCGCAACTTGATGCGCAGGACCGCCCCCTGAATTCCATCCATGCGACAGTTCCAGCCAACCACTGAATGAAAATACTTTCGGACCTGTCCATGGTCCCGGAGCACTCTGATTTTCTCTTGTAATTCCGTGCTGCCGGTCACGATGGCGCCGGCTTCACCGAAGGCTCCCAGGTTCTTGCCGGGATAAAAGCTAAAACAGGCCGTGTCACCGAGAGTTCCGACGCGTTTACCTTTATATTCCGCGCCATGCGCCTGACAGGCGTCCTCGATCACGTAGAGACCGTGCTTACTCCCAAATTCCAGGATGGGATCCATATCCGCGGGTTGTCCGAACAGATGAACCGGGATAATGGCCTTTGTTTTCGCGGTTAGTGCATACTTCAGCGCGTCCGGATTCATCGTGTAGGTTTGTTCGTCCACATCGACGAATACCGGACGCGCTCCACAGTGAGTGATGGCTTCGGCTGTCGCCATGAAAGTGCTCGGAACCGTGATCACTTCGTCTCCAGAACCAACACCGCAGGCCAATAAGCTTAACCAAAGTGCCTCTGTGCCAGAACCAACACCGATCGCGTGAGGAACGTTGCAATAAGCGGCGAAGTCCTCCTCGAAAGCGGTCACGAAGCGTCCGCCGGCGAATGCGGCGCTTTCGATTACCTCCTGAATGGCTTGGTTGAACTCGCTCATCAACGGGAGATGTTGCAACCACAAGTCAAGAAATGGTACTTTGATTTGCATTTTCGTTTGCTGCTTTCCTCAAAACTCTGGCCGGATTTCCTGCCACAATCGTTTCGGCAGGGACGTCTTTGGTTACAACGCTACCGGCTCCGACAACCGCATTTTCTCCGATGGTAATTCCTCCTAACAGGGTGGCTCCGGACCCGATCGAGGCACCCCGCTTAACTAAGGTGCTTTGACAATTCCAATCCTCCTCAGTCTGTAGTCCGCCTCCCAGATTGGTTGCCCGTGGATACCGATCATTAATGAAGGTCACGCTGTGCCCGATGAAAACACCGGATTCGATTGTGACACCTTCACAGATAAAGCTGTGACTGCTGATCTTGCAACGATCTCCAATCTTTGCGCCTTTTTGGATTTCGACAAACGTCCCGAGCTGTGTCTCGTCGCCAATTTCGCAACCATAAAGGTTTACAAAGGCGTGAATCCGAACGTTTCTGCCGAGCTTCACGTCCGGCGCAATCCGGCAATAATCTGGGACTAGATTGCTAATAAAATCGGATTACCTTTGCTTGTTTACAACCGCCTGAGCTCAGTCGCGAGCCGATCTGCGAAGCGGGTTAGAAATTGAGTCTTCAGCAGCCCCGAAAGCATTCAGGGTTGCTTTATCACCAAAAAACCTGTTGTCTCCAACCGGCTGCTTCCAGTTCTGACCGGGAGTCTGATAACTCAACCGGGCATTCGTCTATTCAAACGCAAACTGGTTCTGCTCGCAGCAAATTCCCTGGATCAGGCCGCGTCAATAAAGATGGCACACGCGGTGGCTGGCTTAGACTAACTGGAGCGCCTCGATCTCTCAAGGACGCCGAAGCGGCCTCAAGAATTTTTACTAGTTCCAAACCCTCATCGCCGCTGGTTAACGGCTTTAGGCCTCTTTCGATGCAATCCAGAAAATGCTGGCATTCGACCTTGAGCGGCTCCTCTTGTTTGATGTGCGGGATGTAGCTGTCCCCGTAGTGATAGGAGTAGTGAAAGTCGGCAAAGGTATCGTAATGGGGCGGGCACTCGACCCGAACGTCATAGATCCGGATCTTTTCATGGGTCTGTAAGTCGTCGTAGACGATCATGCGGCGTGTACCTACGATGGTCATGTCACGAACCTTTCGTGGCTCCAGCCAACTGCTTTGGATAGTCGCAAAACGTTTGTGCCGAAATGAGAGAGAAATATTAGTTACATCCTCAATACCCGAAGTAACATGAGCGTTGCCTTGGCAATTCACGGTCTGGGGTAATTCTCCTAGGATGTGGAGGATGATAGATACATCATGTGGCGCCAGGTCCCAAGCTACATTGATATCCTTCTGAAACAGCCCCAGGTTCAGCCGGCGTGAATTGATGTAGCGGATCTCGCCGATATCACCTGCCTGTACAATCTCAGCAATCTTACGTACCGGAGCTGAGTAGAGAAAGGTATGCCCAATCATTAAAACCAAGCCGTTGCTTTGGGCAATCTCGATTAGCTCCTCGCACTCAGCGGATGAAGCAGCCATTGGTTTTTCGATCAGCGTATGCTTGCCGGCAAGTAAGCTCGCCTTGGCCAATGCATAGTGATGTTTCACTGGGGTCGCCACGACGACTGCGTCGATGCCAACGCCATTGAGCAGGTGATCAACATCCGTAACCGCCTCGACGTCCGGATATAAGCTTGTCATATGCTTTAAACGCGCTTGATTGACGTCGCATACCGCCCTCAGGTGGCAATTGGGCAGCCCCTTGAAGTTGCGTATAAGATTGGGTCCCCAATATCCGCACCCGACAACACCCACCACGATTTGTTCTTTCATATCGCTGCTGTTCGATTATCTGAAATTTGCTACTGCCGTATCAACTGCGGCTTGGTCCTTGGGCAGGCCTGCCACTTACGCATGAGTCAAAGCGACAAATGAAAGCGGCGCCGATTTGAAACTCGGCCCAAGCGGCCGCCGGCTTTCACAGCTGCTATGGCTTTATAAAGAAATCGAAAGCCAATTCTGCCTAAGCCGCTTGGCAAAAGATGCTGATATACTCCACCTCGGCTTCGATTTTTCTACCAAGGAAATCCATCAACACTTTCACACGTTCTTTAGCCGGCAGAATCTGGGTCACCACTGCTTCCAAGCCGGCAAAAGCACCCTGTACTATCTGCACGTTGTCGCCTTGCGAAGGAGCGTAGTCCAACTCTTTGAGCTCGTTCCCTCCCACATAGTCGCGCAGCTGATCTAAGACTTCATCTTCAATAGTCGGATACCGATCGGAGAAGCGAACAATTCCCCGCACACCGTGGCCGTACTCCACTTGCCGGAGCTGCGTGGCCAGATCGAACTGAGCAAACAGATAGCCAGGAAACATCGCTTCCGTCACCCAGACGAGCCCCTGCCGCGTCTGGCGTTTGAACCGGACTCGCGGACAGAAAACCGTTATCTCTTTGACGATACGAAGATAGGCCGTCGCAATGTGCTCGTGCTTGGCTTGCGACCGGAGACAATACCATCTGAGTTCATCAGGATAATTAACACCCGTTTTATTCATGCTGATGTAACGACGCTAAAGTCGGTGAAGTATACTTTCTGCGGTTGCTTATCCGAGGATCAACGAGCTCCCACGAATGAATTCGAAATCAGCGGCTCGGCACTTGCGCGACCTTCCTCGAAGCCACCTTGCTGCTAAGTTTCCGCCTAAAGCTAAGAAACCGCGATTCAAGAACCTGTACCAAGATAGTTGGAACTGTTCTTAGTAATATCGCGAGATCCAACCTCAACGACAGGTTTCTTGCATAGTAAATATCCATCTTGATCATTTCACTGAAGGTGGTCTTGTTTTTGCCATTCACCTGCCAGTATCCGGTGAGACCGGGCAGGGCATCGAGCCGCTCTTCTTGCCATGTCTTATAGCACTGGAACTCGTTTACCGTGCAAGGACGGGGACCGATCAAACTCATTTCCCTACGAAGCACATTGAAAATCTGCGGCAATTCGTCCAGGCCCATGGCCCGAAGTATACGTCCTCCAAAAATGATGCGAGGGTCACCGGCGGCGTCCAGCTTTGTCATCGGGACATCAGAATTAATAAGTTGCTGTAGATGCTGTTCATGACTTCGAGTTTCGACATTAACGACCATCGTTCTGAATTTGAAAATCGTGAACCGCCTTCCTTTATATCCGACGCGCTCCTGTCGAAAGAGAAGCGGCCCCCGAGAGACGAGCTTGACCCATATAGAAACCACAATCAGCACCGCAAACCACAAAGGCAGACTAACGAGGATGCATGTGACATCGAGTATGCGTTTCCACCGAGGAACCTCATCAAGAATTCCAATTCCCCTAGTGTCAGCCGAAATCCGCGAGTTACCGCGGTAAGTTGAGAGAGATGAAGAGCCAGGGAGAGTTTCGTTGTCGGCTTGCGAAACGAAATTCCGATGGGCACGTCGTACGGACAAGAACGGAGTAGTTTTCACCTTGCGGGCGCGCTAATTATAGGGCGCGCTAAGTATATAATCGGTGTACGTCCTCTGATTGAGGCCGGAATTTCAGCGCCCTCCTGGGCACTGCAACTGACCGCCAGCACCGAACCCCTCTCGGCGCTTCGGCTCTTTGACACAAGCTACCGCACTTGGCCAAATTCCGTTTTGCCTTCTAACTACAACAACTGTAAGTCGGACTGCAAACATGCGGTTCCGTTATACAGAACCGGTAAAACGAGCCTGAGGTTACCGCTTGCATGACAGAATGCAAAGGAATTGAATTCGAGTGATCTGCCTCAGCTGGAAATAGATATGCTGATTATAAAATCTCGCAATTTCGTCTGATCGCCGGTTTAACGCGGCCATCGGGAAGACAAAAAAGGCTACTTAACATCGACTTTAAAATCTCTGTCAGCTAATTTCGCGACGCGCTTCGCTTCTCAGGACCGCCGAGCGTTCCAATTCCGCCTCTACCTTCCTACCAAGAAACTCCATTAATACCCGAACCCGATCTCTGGCCGGCAGGGTTTGGGTAACTACCGCATCCAATCCAGCGAATGCTCCCTCCGCTACCTTAACGCTGTCACCTCGTAAAGGTTCGTAGTCTATGACTCTGATCTCTCTTTCACCGACGTGATGGCTCAACTGAGTAACGGTGACTTCGTCTATCGTGGGATAGCGATTGGCGAATCGGACGATACATCGCACTCCATGAGCGTAGCCCACCGCCCGGTACATCCTGCCTAACACAAAATTAGCAAACAAATAGCCGGGGAAGAGTGCTTCCGTTACCCAGGTTATACCAGTTCGAGTTTGTCGTCTGAACCGGAGACGAGGGCAAAAAACGATTACCCCTCTTAATTCACGAAGATGGGCGGCCGCAATATGTTCGTGCTTATGCTTCGCTTGGAGACAATACCAAGCGGCTTGCGATGAACCAGCAGCGCCGCATTGACTACTGTCTAGCCTATACATATGACTCCTCGACTACGGACCGTTAGATTCTCACGATTTTTTTATAACCTCTCCACTGTTCCACCGAATGGCCTACGCCCTCCCCGCAGAGCCGGGCTTACTTGAATCTTCCTTCGGGCCACACAAAATCCGAGACTCAACTAAGTTAGTTAGCGAGCCCAACTGCCGGGCGGAGGAAGTTTTTAGAGAGTACACGGCCACTTTCCTTTTCTATTTTACGGCTGGGAGCTTGATCGAGCCGCTGAGATCAGTAAAGGCTAGCATTAGAAGAGTCGCTCCCGTAGTCACCAATCGGTCCGCTACTGATTACTACAAGCTACCGCACTTGGCCAAATTCCGTTTTGCCTTCAACTACAGCCCGCAAATTGTCGCTTGAAACTGCCAAGCCGATCTCTACAAAGTTTTGAGAACGACGCTGAGATTAGCCACAAAGAAGCAGATATGAAGTAAATTAAGTTCAACAATTCGCGATCCTCAGAATCTGAAGTAGCCACTGTGAAATATCATAATTTCGTCTCTCCGGATGGCCCAACCGACTGTAAAGAGAGTAATCGGGTTCTTAAGTCCGCGCTCCTCGCCGATTGTGATCAGACTGAGTGGATATGGAAATTATAGCCCACTCAACGTCTAAATCGCAGGCAGCGGCCCAATTTAATCTCGTGGCTCCAATCTATCCGGCATTGGAGCGCCTGGTTTTTGGATCGCGTCTGGATGACGCACGACAGGCGTTTTTCGAGGAAGCCCTTAAGGCAAACCGCGTCTTATTGGTTGGCGAAGGAAACGGCCGTTTCTTAAAAGCATTGGTCTCTCGGAAGTCGGCTGGATTTATCAAAGTCGTGGAGAAGAGCGGGGTGATGATTCACCTCGCGAAAAAACGCGCGGGCGCGTCGAGAAAGGTTGCGTTGGAATTCATTGAAGCTGATTTTCGGCTCTGCCAGCCCGGAAAAGAATTCGACTGTATCGTGACGCACTTCTTTCTGGATCAGTTTAATCCTCCGGCGCAGCTCGCCATCACTGAGAAGTTTGCTGGGCTCACCACGGAGTCCGGGACTTGGATCAACGTTGACTTTGTGCCTGCCCGTACGCTGCAGAGCGGCTTACTGATGTGGTTACAATACGCCTTTTTTCGGGTTGTGAGCCGGATTGAGGCCAAGCGCTGTTTTGATGAATCCCTGGCGGCCGCTCAGTCGGGGTGGACCATCGCCAATACCGTCCCGCATCTTGGCGGACTGGTCGTCGCGAAACGCTACCAGAGAGCGCCGGTTCCAGCGGCCGGCCACAATACGCCAAACCCGGCACCGTGAGAAATCAGTTGCAAACAGTCCGAAATCCGGGCAGGCCATAGGCTGCTGTCTGCCGTGCACGGAGTGGCAGACCGAGACCGAGATGAATGGATTCAGCGGGATACGCAATTTCTTAGTTCGCTTTAGAGCCGCCCTACCGTCCGACCTTCGAACCTACTATCATCCTTTCATTTACGGACTGGTCGGCGGTCTATCTGCAGTGGCCTTTCAAGCCTCGGCACAGGGGCTTTTCCAGTGGCTTTGGATCGGGCCTAGCAAATCACTGGGGTTGGCGTTCGTTCCGGTCAGCTTCGGACTGATTATCGGTACGTCTATCATTGCGGGCTTTATCCTTACCCACGTCTCAAAAGAGGCTGCCGGGAGCGGCATTCCTCAAGTGAAAGCCGCCTTCTGGCGAGACTTCGGCTATCTCCCATTTCGCGTGGTTGTGGCCAAATTCTTTGGCGGTGTGATCACCATCGGTGGCGGCTCTAGCCTAGGGAGAGAGGGACCGACGGTGCATATCGCAGGGACACTCGCTTCGAATGTCGCCGGTCTGCTCGGTGCGCCCAAACAAGAGCGAAGACCGGCCCTGCTCGCGGGCGCCGCCGCCGGACTAGCGGCTGCTTTCAACACACCGCTCTCAGCCATCACTTTCGTCCTCGAAGAGATCATGGAGGACCTCAACAGCACTCGCTATCTGGCGCCGGTCTTGATCGCCTCGGTGACTTCCACCTTCGTGGCTCATCTCTTTCTTGGGGATAACCCGGCTTTTGTGATTCCGGGGACAGCACGATTTTCCTGGAAGCTTTACCTTTTCATCGTTCCGGTCGCCGCGTTGTCCGGTCTGATTGGCGTCATCTTTCAGAAAGGAGCTCTGATCTGGCGAGACCACATCAAGAATTACCGGCGTATCCCTCTGGCGTTCAGGCCGGCCATAGGTGCTTTGATCAACTGGATATGCGGGATCGCAGTCTTCCTGGCCATTGCACACATCGGCGTCTTCGGCCTTGGCTATAACGATCTCCAAAGTATGCTGGCGGGTCACATCACTGGGATGCAAGCGCTGATACTGGTAGTCGCTAAACTGGCAGCTACCATCGCAGTGTATGCCTGGGGCGGAGCCGGAGGCATCTTTTCACCAACCTTATTCTTCGGAGCGGCTGCGGGTTTAGCATTAAGCCAGCTTTTCTCGTTAGCCACCAATTTGCCGCCGAACGAGCAACTCGCACTTACGGTTGCGGGAATGAGCGCTTGCCTCGGTGCAGTGGTTCGCGCGCCGATCACCTCCATCTTAATCGTGTTTGAGATGACCCATCAGTTTGCTTTTGTGCCCCTCCTGATGATCGGCGCTTTGGCCAGCCAAGCGGTCAGCCGGGCGTTCTGCCACACGAATTTCTATAGCGAGATCCTGGAGCGCGATGGAATCGATCTGGATCAACACATTCCTCTAAAATCCTGGGCCGCCCTTCAAAAACGACCAATAGGAACAATCGCCACATTCAAGCCGATAACCGTTAACACGACCGCTCGGGAAGAGCTCCTTCTTATCGTCGAAGAACATCCTTACCGGTTCTTTCCGCTGGTTCGGGGAAACAAATTAGAAGGTTTGATTTCGAGAGAATCAGTGCTTGAGACCCCTGAAGAAAACATAGCCCCGCAACCGGCCCGGACCGTTTCGCCGAATACCCCAGTAAAAGAAGCGGTCAATCAGATGGTCACAGAGTCTGCGGGTCTTCTAGTTTTGGTGGCGGACCAAGAGGGCCCTCCGATAGGGATCGTGACATTGCATGATGTTCTGCGAGCCCAGGCCCAGATAACGGACCAGTATTAACGCCGGGAACGCCGGGATCGCCGGGATCGCCGGGATCGCCGGGAACGCCCGGGAACGGAAATCCGTGCCGGCCGCCGGCGAAAGTGGGGCTTGCCCCTTCCATTGAGTCCACTCCGTTCCCGGCGTTGACGCCGTTGTACCCCTTGTCCATGTTCATCCACTATGAGAGAGCCAGTCCCACAAGATTTCGGTCCGGACTTTCTTTGGGGAACATCGACTGCGGCCTATCAGATCGAGGGCGCGATAAACGAGGATGGCCGCGCGCCCAGCATTTGGGATGTTTTCTGCCAGCAACCCGGCAAAATATTGAACGGGGATACTGGGGCGGTGGCCTGCGACCATTATCATCTGTACCGCGAGGATATCGCGCTCATGAAGGAGCTTCGGCAGGATGTGTACCGCTTCTCAGTCGCTTGGCCGCGGATCTTCCCAACCGGTAAAGGCAAATTCAATAGCGCCGGGCTAGATTTCTACCAGCGCCTCGTCGACGAAATAGTAGCAAATGGAATCGAGCCATGGCTCTGCTTCTATCACTGGGATTTGCCGCAGGCACTACAAGAGCTCGGCGGTTGGACCAACCGAGATACGGCTGGATGGTACACGGACTACACAATCGCAGTAGCGGAGAAACTCGGGGATAGGGTTGGTCACTTCGTCATGCTCAACGAACCGATGGTTTCCGCTTACTTGGGACACTTTCTCGGCCTGCACGCACCAGGAATGAAATCAAAAGAGGCATTCCTGTCAGTCATCCACCACCTCAACCTTGCTGCCGGTCAGGGACTAACCGCGCTGCGCACTCAAGGTGGTGATTGGCAGCTCGGGACGGTTGTCAACATGGGCTTAGCACCGCAGATCGAAGGCGCCGATCTAGAAGCAGCCAAACTGCATGATGAGATTCTTTTTTGGCCATTTCTCGATCCCCTCTTGCTGGGGCGTTACCCGGAATCGCTGGATCCATTGATCGCCCCATACGTCCGAGAAGGAGACCTCCAGTTGATTCAGCATCCGGTCGACTTCATCGGAGTTAACTACTATTTCCCGGAGCGAGTCGTTAAAGACAGCAAAGCTCCGTTCGGTTTTCTGGAGGTTCCACCACCGGACAAGGTCTCCAAGACAGCCATGGGTTGGGAAATTCGTCCCACCAGCTTCACGGACATTTTGATTGCCATCAAAGACCGTTACCTGAAACTTCCGCCGATTTATATCAGTGAAAACGGCGCCGCGTTCGTGGACACGGTAGAGTCCGACGGTTCGATCAACGATTGCGAACGAACGGAGTATATCCAGGAACATCTTTCCGCTGTAGCTGAGGCTCGAAACGCAGGGGTTGATATCCGCGGTTATTTCGTGTGGTCGCTGCTGGACAACTTCGAATGGGCGTACGGCTACGATCGAAGATTTGGTTTAGTGCACGTGAATTACGCCACTCAGCAAAGAACGCGAAAGGCTTCGTTCGGTTGGTATCAGCAGTTTATACAGGCCGCAAGGGAGAGCTGAGGGACGGGCTTGCGGCGAATGGGCGAACGGGCGGTAGGGCGAAAAACTCGGCGCGCCGAGTTTTTCGCCCTACCACCCGTTCGTCCATTAGACTACCGGGGCTTCCTTTTTTTCTTTCCGCGGACCGAAAGATCGACTAACTAGGCCGCAAACCGCATGACTGAAAGAAAAATCTCTGGACTCACCGCGACTAATATCGTCGTCGCCAACATGATAGGAACCGGCGTGTTCGTCAGTCTCGGGTTCCAGGTAATCTCTATTCATTCCGATTTCGCCATCATGGCGCTCTGGATCATCGGAGGACTGCTCTCGTTATGCGGCGCCCTCTGCTATGCGGAATTGGCTGTGGCCCTCCCGTGGTTAGGAGGCGAATACAACTTCCTATCTCGTATCTACCACCCTGCTCTAGGTTTCATGGCCGGCTGGATATCAGCTATCATCGGGTTTCCGGCGCCGATAGCATTATCAGCCATGGCCTTCGGAACCTATACTCAGGGTATCGTTCCGTCCGTGTCGCCATTGATCCTCTCTTTAGTGTTGGTCTGGGGCGTGACCCTCATACTCCTAGTCGGGATTCGTACCGGAGAACATTTTCAAAATATCTCCACGATTTTAAAAATTGGCCTGATTATTTGTTTGATCGGGGCCGGCATTTTCTTTCAACACAAACTGCCGCTCCAACTCACTCCTCAGCCAAATGACTTGGGCGTCATGTTGTCAGGTCCGTTTTCCGTGAGCCTCGTTTTCGTGATGTACTCTTACTCGGGCTGGAATGGCGCCTCTTATTTGACTGCTGAAGTGCGTAATCCGGAGCGGAATGTGCCCTGGGCGCTCTTCATCGGCACAATCGTCGTGATGATACTCTACGTTCTGTTGAACTGGGTTTTTCTGGTTAGCGCGCCGGCGCCCGAAATCGAGGGTAAACCGCTAGTCGCCTTAATCTCGGGACAACACATTTTCGGTCAAATTGGTGGTGCTTTGGTTAGCGGCCTTATTAGCTTCGGCCTGATAGCGAACGTGAGCGGCATGAGCTGGGTCGGTTCCCGAGTAACAAAGTCGATGGCCGATGACTTTTCGCGACTTGCGTTACTTGGCCGGGTTAATCAACACGGGACACCTTACACCGCAATGATTCTACAGGCGCTCGTTGTGACCGCATTTATTCTTACCAACAGCTTTGAAGCAGTGCTGGTTTACACTCAGTTTGTTCTGCTCCTTTCTTCTTTCCTGGCGGTACTTGGCCTTATTGTACTGCGGTTCAGACAACCAAATTTGCCCCGACCCTACCGCGTTTGGGGATATCCGATTACTCCGCTGATTTTCCTGGTAGTAACGCTATTCATGATGCTCTACACAGTGCAGCAACGAACTGTAGCATCGTTGCTTGGACTGCTAACCGCCATGGTTGGGCTCGGCATTTACTTCATTGTGCGCCCGAGTCAAGGATCGCTTTCAGCCCGTTAACCAATTGAACAGGGCAACCGATCACGCCGAAAAATATGATCCTGAGATACAAAAGGAGTTGGTTACTTAACGTCGTACTCTTATTGGGAGCGTGCACAGGACTGCACGCGCAAACGCAGGAGCCAACCCCGGATGTTTCACCGGCCGACCAGGCACCGACGCCGATACCTCTAGAGTCGCCCGTACCGCAGGCGTCGCCTACGCCGGCGCAGCCGGTTGAGGTCCCCAGTAATCCGATCTCGGACGCAGCTCGTTTTCTAGCGGGCCTGCCGGTAGCCGACAACTCGACGCTGGCCGGACTAACGCACACGGCGCGTTGGCAAGCGCATGCCACCGCAATGAATTCCGCGTTCGCGACACTCAATAGCCGGCAGCTCAGCAATATTCGAGTCTGGCGCTCAGATTTTTTGGCCCCTGTATCCGCCGGAGCTAAAACGTGTGTCTATTACTTTGGCGGCCCCGATTTCCTTTATGCGGACGCGTTTTTCCCGGACTGTACCACCTACATTCTGGTCGGGTTAGAGTCGGTCGATGCGCTACCGGATCTTCGCACTGTCCCAGCGGCTGCCCTTGACTACACCCTTGAGAATATCCAGATCTCGCTAAACACGATTCTGCAGTTCAGCTTTTTCAAAACCAAAGATATGCGGGAGAACTTCGGTCGCGGAGAACTGAAGGGCGTTCTACCAATTTTATTCGTGTTTCTTGCCCGGACCGGAAAAGTGATCCAGTCGGTGGAATATGTTTCGCTTGATCGTGGAGGACAGCTTACCAAACCGGGCGGCTCACCGCATGGAGTGAAGGTCTCATTTGTGGATCCGGCGGCCGGCGCTCAAAAGGCGCTCTATTTCTTCAGCACTGATCTTTCCGACGACGGGTTGAAAAGCAATCCCGCTGTTCTCCGATTCACGGAACAGCAAGGACAAGCGAACTGTTTTCTGAAAGCCGCATCCTACCTGATGCACGAAGGGCATTTCGATACCGTTCGCTCCTTTCTGTTGGGTGACAGCCTCACCATTGTGGAAGATGATTCCGGTATTCCGATTAAATACCTATCGCCGGAAAAATGGACTCTGAGATTCTTCGGCAACTACACAGAGCCAATCAACCTGTTCAAGCAATTTTACCAGCCGGACTTGCGCCAACTCTACGAAACGAGCTCACCGAAAACGCTGACGTTCAGCTTTGGTTACCAATGGAACCGGCACAATTCGTCCTTGATCCTCGCGGTTAGGAGATAGGGTGCTTCGTACTCGTTCTCGTCGTCGTCCTTCCGACTTCGCCAACGTCCTGGTTGTGGAGCGCGCCTCGCTTGCGAGGCCGACTTGAGCGGTCGGCACTGTAGAGCTTTGGCTTCGTCGGACGGGCTGTCCTCGAATCCTTTCGAACGGAGCGATGGAGTCTTGGAGTACTGCCTAATCAGAAGAGCACCGACGGAACGCGTTGGGGATGAAGAGCAGAATTGGATTAGTCCCGAAGGGACACGTGACGTAGCCTGGCACGATCCTGGACGGAATAACGAACACATCGGCTCACTTCGTCACCTTCTCCACCAGCTCATTCTGTAGCTTTGCCATCTCTCGAAAACCATCTTCCGAAAGATCATCGTATCCGGCGAGGTGCAGTAACCCGTGTGCAATGTAAACGCGCAGCTCCGGCAAGAGGCCGCTTTCGTACTCTATCGCTTGTCTGGCTGCGGTCTCCACGCTGATCAAAATCTCGCCATGCTGAAAGGTGATCACATCCGTCGCACCGGCGATGCCCATGAACTGCTCATGAATCGCAGAGATTTTCCGATCCGAGACCAGCACCACTAAGATCTCTTCCGGGATCAGGTTTCGCGCGACGCTCAACACGTGCGGCACTAGCGTCTGAGCGAAAGTGCAGAGGTCGCTGACGGGCAACCGGTACTTCCGTTGACGATTCAGTACCTTGACCTGCATCTATAGCCGCTTCGCGGCAAGACCCGAAGCCTCACCAAGCTAACCCTAGGCTGCCGTGGCGGGCGGAAGGTTCTTGAGACGACGAGCTTCGCCTTCGGCGTGTTCTTCGTCTTTAGGATACTTGATCCGCGTATGCAGCATGTTTTGGATCGTATACCGGAACGTCTCGGAGATCGTCCTAATCTCGCGAAGGGTCAGATCACATTCGTCCAACTGACCTTCAGCGATTCGCTTGTTAACAATCTCGTTGATAAGTTGCTCGATCTTCTGCGGGGTCGGTTTGTCCAAACTTCGAGAAGCGCTTTCCACCGAATCGGCCAAGCTGATAATTCCGCATTCCTTAAACTGCGGTTTAGGGCCGCTATAACGGAAGCTCTCCTCACGAACTTCCGGGATATCTTCTACCCGCATGTTCATGATCTTCCCGCCTTCCCGAGCGTCTTGCTGCTGTTGGAGGGCGCGTTTGTAGAAATAACTGACTAGCGATGTGCCGTGATGCTGCTGGATCACGTCAACGATGCGCTGGTTTAAGGCGTACTTCAGTGCCAGATCGACTCCCTCTTTGACGTGCGCAATGATAATCAAGGCGCTCATGGTAGGCGCCAGATCGTCATGAGGATTTTCGTCGCCGACGATATTCTCCGAAAAGTAATTCGGTTTTACCAGCTTGCCGATATCGTGAAAATAGGAGCAGGCGCGGCACATGGTACCGTTCGCACCGATCCGGTTCGCCGCGGCTTCAGCCAAATCGGCAACCACATCACTGTGATGCCAGGTGCCCGGCGCTTCCAGACTCAAACGCAATAACAGCGGATGGTTTCGGTCAGCCATCTCAATCCACGACATATCCGTGGTGATCTGAAAGAGCGTCTCGATTAGGGGCAGCGCGCCGCCGACGACCATGGCGGTGATAACACTGGTGAAAATGGCCGCTGCCGATTGTTCGCCAAACCGGGCCCAATCCAATTGGTTCAGTTGCAACCAAGGAATCGCGATGATGCCAAACGAAAGCGCCAGGACCCAAGTAGCTAATCCAACATAGAGGCCGGCCCGTAATAAGCGGCTGCGCCGGCGTACCGAGATGGTGACAAAGACAGCGATAAAACCGCTGATTAGCGACATTACCAGCAGAAAAGCATCGACTCCCCGGATAAGAAGCGAGCTCCAGAGACTGACAAAGACCGCCGCGTACAGTCCGTAGTTTTTCCCTAACAAGACGCACAAGACCAGCGGCGCCAGCGCGTAAGGAATCACCAAGACCCCGAACTCAGGCGGTAACCCACCCCGAGGGTCGCTGCAGAAAACCATGATCAGTTTGGCAGCGCAAAGGTGGAATAGCATGGTTCCAAAGACCAACCCGACCCGAGAGTTCTTCTGAAAAGTCTCAGGGAAGTTGATCCAGAGTTGCGCGACCGCCGTCAAAAAAACCAGGAAGCCGATCAGGAAAAACTTGGCGGGCTCCTGATTTAAACTGGAAAAAATGAGAAGCGCTAAAACGAGAACAAAAAGTCCCAGGATGCTTGCCTTGAGCCAAGGATTCGTGTCGAGCTTACGCATCCACTCCTTCTGCGTCGGTTTCCGACGCTGCTTCGAGCACGCTAGTCCCTTCTTTATCAAGCGTTTACGATCAATTGAGCCAAACATACGTTGCGTCTCTTCCTTCTGTGCCCTTATTTCCCAGGCCGTTGCTGAACGTTCCTGGGCGCTTCCCGGTGTGCCCGGTAAGCGTGGATAATCGATTGAACCAGCGGATGTCGAACGACATCTCGCTCGGTGAATTCGACAAATTGTATATCCGTTACGTTTCTAAGAGCGTGCATCGCCTCGATTAAGCCCGACGCTTTATTGGGCGGAAGATCGATCTGAGTGTAATCACCGGTCACAACACACTTGGAGTCCATCCCCAAGCGCGTTAGAAACATGAACATCTGCTCAGCCGTCGTATTTTGGGCCTCATCTAAGATTACGAAGGCGTTATTGAGAGTGCGTCCGCGCATGTACGCCAGAGGCGCAATCTCAATAACGCCCCGATCCATGAATTTCTGAATCTCCTCTCCAGAAATCATATCATACAACGCGTCATATAGGGGACGCAAATAGGGAAAGATCTTTTCCTGGAGGTCTCCTGGGAGAAATCCTAGAGCTTCCCCGGCCTCCACAGCGGGGCGAGTCAAAATGACACGCTTCACCAACTCCCGCTTCAATGCGTCAACCGCCATCGCCATTGCCAGATACGTTTTCCCGGTACCCGCTGGTCCTATCCCAAAGACTAAATCTTTGGATTGAATGGCTTGAACATAGGCTAATTGTTGCCCCGATTTTGGGCTGATCGGGGTGCGCCGATTCGAGCTCAACAGTTGGACGCCTGCTAAGTGACCTAAGGGTTGAGGCTGCTTGCCGCTCACCGAATCCAATGCGTACTGGAATTCGTGCCTTTGAATCTGCATTCCCCGTTGGCGCGCTTGCTCAAGTTGGTCAAATAACTGACGCGCCTTATTAATATTGTCGCGTTCACCCTCTAAACGGAGCCAGCCGTCCCTGGTGGTAACTTTGACGCCCAGCTTCTCTTCCAGCGATTGCAACAATTTCAGATCGTTCGCGTACAGATTCTGTAGCGCTCGCCCATTTTCAAACTGAAGCGTCTCAGATTCTACCATGCAGAAGCCAAGTCACCGTTTAGCTGAAGGGGGTCATCATGGAACCGAGGAAGCGGGTTGCTGAATAAACAATGGCCAGCGTCAAGCGGGTTGCGGGCAACTATCGTCTCCTGCAAAAGACTCGCAAGTTTATTTGTAGCCGTAAACCATGGCCCAATGGGTCCGCTCGGCAGGCGAACTCAATACCTCGACGATGACGTAGTAAGTACCTGTGGCAGGAGCAACTACGTGGGCGCCCGCGAATCGTCCATGCTGCCAAGAATCATTCTCCACCAGTCGTCCGCGGTTGTCGTAGACATGGATAGAGATCTTGGCCGACTCGTTGTCGGTCCCTGTGCAAAACCAATAGTCGTTCCCTTTGAACAGAGTATGCGTGATGGCTTGCTCCTGTTTTACACCAAGGTCGCCGCCCCACTGGTCGTCCCGGACGAGATAGCCCTGTTTCACGTACGGGCTGATAGCTTCCATAGCTCGTGCGATGGCGTCATCCACCGAAGCTAAGCAGTTCCCGCCTAACGCCAACAAAGTGACTGCAATGATCAATCGTCTCACAAATCGCGCCTTAAGCATTCGAATTGATTGCCTTAACCATGTCGCTGGTTATCTCATGAATCCTCTTGATGGAGGCAGGCGTAATCTTCTGGCTTATCAAAGGCGAGATCTCGTTAAGACTCTTTTGGATCTTGCCGACTAATTGATTATTGCGAAGGCGCTGCGGCATTCCGGCTAAGCGCTCTTGAAAGTATTTCAACAGATCCGGTTGATTCAGCAGATCGGCTCCGTCGGGAGTATAACTTTTACCGACGATGGACGTAAGGACTTCCGTGCCTCTAAGCCACCCACCCAGACTCACCAAATGGGCCAGCTGATCATCCCGAAGCTCTATCATAGCGTTCTTCACATCGCTGAGTGCTCCATCCAATTCGCGTCGGACGCCGACCCAGTCGCTGTCATCGGCATTCGTTACGATCGCGTTAGTCCGGCTCAGCACGGTTTTCTCGACGCCAATGGCGCGTGCCAACTCCAAGACATCGCGCCCGATCGCTTTGACTCTTTCCTTATCGGCTGCCTCAACCGCCACAAAACCCTCGGCCACGACTGAGCCCAACATAAGAGCAATCTGCGCTCGGGCTCCGCGACTAGTGATATTCGGAGATCGCATTTCACCCCGCCAATCCGGCGTACCGAGCTTATCCAATACGTTGAAGACTTCGCTCGGTAACGGAACGACCACATTGTCCAGTTTCGTCGCTGGAAATCGGTTAAGATCGATCTGTCTGGGAGGAGCATCCGCAGCTAAAAAATGAGAGAGGGAAACGAGTGTAACCGCCACGAAAAATAGTTGGGTTCTTGTCTTCATTCTCATAAGCATCGCCGGTTCGGTCATTTAAGGCCCCGCAAACGGCTTGACTCCGCGGTAGCGTGCATTCCCTGGCACACCGCGCCAAGCCTAAAACAAAATTAAATTTGGGCAAACGAGATCGAACCGAGATCCACAGATTCAGCAGATTGTGGTTGAGGTTCGATCTGTCCGCGAGACATAACACCTCATTAAGCAGGTCGGAGTTTTTTCTACCAGAGACGTTTCGGGCCTAGAACGAAATCTGCGTCGTCTGTGGAAACTGTGGATTTTGATTTCGGTCTCTTGCGCCGGATGCATTCTGCTTGACCGCCGGACCAACAACGGCCACTTCTGGCTCAAGATTTATTCCGTACCCGCTACGCACGTCATTTTATGCAACCTGAGAGATTTGATCAAATTGCGGCCGAATTCCCGAAAAAGCGGTTACTGGTGATCGGGGACGTTATGCTGGACGGGTACATCTGGGGCCGAGTCTCCCGGATCTCCCCCGAGGCCCCGGTACCAGTTGTGGAGGTAGTGCGTGAATCGTTCTTCCCGGGCGGCGCAGCAAATGTGGCACGAAATGTCCGTGAATGCGGCGCCGAAGTTTATATCATGGGATTAGTCGGCAAAGACTCAGCAGCCGAACAACTACGGTCCATTCTGGAAACCGGAGGCATTCGACTAGACACTCTCGCCGTAGAGTCCGGGTTTCAAACCATACTCAAGACCCGGATCATCGCCCGTCAACAACAGGTCGTTCGCGTCGATCACGAACGGCCTCATGCCGTCTCGCCGGAGAGTTTACAACGATGTCTGACACAAATCATAGAAATGCTGCCTGGAGTAGACGGCATTATTTTCGAGGACTACGGCAAAGGGTTTATCGTTCAGTCCTTCGTCGACGAAGTCAGGCGACTAGCTCGAGCCGCCGGCAAGGTAATTACAGCGGATCCTAATCCCAAGAGTTTAATCGAGTGGAAACAGATGAGCGCGGTCAAACCGAACCGGGGTGAAGCGTTTGCTGCGGCAAACATTCCTTGGCAAGAACCGGAGGCCGAACCCGAGAACGACCGCAATCTCCTCGAAATCGGCAAGCGGCTGTTGCAGAAATGGGAACCAGATCAGCTTTTGATTACCCTAGGAGAGCACGGGATGATGCTCTTCGCCAAGGATGAAGAACCGCATTACATCCCACCGCAGGCGCGCGAAATCTATGATTTGTCAGGCGCTGGAGATACCGCGATCGCGCTTTTTACCCTAGCGTTGGTGAGCGGGGCAACCCCACTGGAGGCGGCGGAGATTTCCAACCACGCCAGCGGGGTGGTTGTTGCCAAGTTAGGAACGGCGACGGTGACCCCCGCAGAGGTCCGCGAAAGCCTAACCTTCTCCCAGGCGCATTGAAATCGGGACGATTCAAAGCGGTCTTTCTAGATCGGGATGGCACTCTCATGGTGGACTCGGGCTATCCCTCCAAACCGGAACAAGTTCAGCTGCTTGCGGGCGTAAAAGAGGGCCTGACTTCACTGCGATCGGCCGGCTTTACCCTCGTGATTGTCACCAACCAGAGTGGCATCGGGCGCGGCTTCTTCAGCGAGATCGATTTTTGGGCCGTGCAAACCAGGCTCGAAACATCGCTTGGCGGGGATTTGATCAGCACCACCTATTTTTGCCCAGACCACCCGGAGAAAGCGTCCGATCGTCGGAAGCCAGCTCCGGGCATGTTAGTCGAAGCCGCTCGCGATTTGGATGTAAGCCTGGGAGAGAGTTTTATGATCGGAGACAAAGCGTCCGATATCGTGGCCGGACTAAACGCCGGCGTAAGGGCATGTGTCTGGATCACTGAGGCAGGCAACACGACGTTCACGGATCGGGACGATGTGATCGTTGTGCCGGATTTCAAATCAGCGGCTGCGTGGATCTTGAGTTGTCCCGAAGAGACTGAATGAAGGTAGCCGGGCAACTTATTGCCTGGATGGGTTTCATTCAATCCCTTCGGGACAATATTTCTCATCTGTCATTCGTCATTTCTTGCCGACACCAAGCTTGTCTTTGCCGCTCGTGTCGACTACAAGTCGTAGTTCATGAGCAGGGTCGCCGCTATCATCCCAGCACGCTGGGGGTCGACCCGCTTCCCAGGTAAAGCGCTACACGGGATCGCTGGTAAACCTTTGATCCAGCACGTTTGGCAACGCTGCCTGGAAGCAAACATCTTTGACCGGATCATCGTCGCTACGGACGACATGAGAATCATGGAGACGGCGTTCCAATTCGGGGCCGAGGTTGCCTTGACTTCGCCGGAACATACCAGCGGTACCGACCGGATCGCAGAAGTGGCGAACAAATTGAAGCGAACCTCGATCTTCTTCAATGTCCAAGGTGACGAACCGCTGATCGATCCGCGATTGTTGCGGAAGCTGGTGAAAAAATTTCAGCGAAGCGAGAAATCCGATCTAATCACCGCGGCCTGTCCCATCCACCCTAAGGAGGCTTCCAACGAGCACATCGTTAAGGTCGTTACTGACCGTTCCGGGAAGGCACTTTTCTTTTCACGGAGCCCGATTCCCTTTGTCCGAAACGGCGCCAAGACCCAATACCTGAAGCATCTCGGAGTGTATGGATTCCGCCGGAGAGCGCTGTTTGAATTTGTCCGGCTAAAGCCCTCGCCGCTCGAGTCGGCAGAACAGCTCGAACAGTTGCGCGCTTTGGAAAACGGGATGACAATCCGGGTCATTGTGTCCGAGACGAACACGATCGATGTAAATACGCCTGAGGATGCACGAGCGGTTGAACAACAGATTTTAGGAGGAAATGGAGGAGCCCGACATTTGAGCTAACCGGTTAGGACCGGTGACGGCGACGCTGCTCTCGATGGGTCCTGTAGAAGAATTAAATGAAATATATTTTCGTGACTGGGGGCGTAGTAAGCTCCCTTGGTAAAGGATTAGCGGCGGCAGCCCTGGGAACATTGCTCGAACGCCGTGGGCTAAGAGTCACTCTCCAAAAATTCGATCCCTATCTCAACGTCGACCCCGGCACCCTGAGCCCTTTCCAACACGGGGAAGTTTACGTACTTAGCGACGGCGCGGAAACTGACCTAGATCTAGGTCACTACGAGCGATTCACGAGCTGCGTACTCACACGGTCCAATAACGTGACCAGCGGCCAGGTTTACGAGACCGTCCTGGCCAAGGAACGTCGAGGTGATTACTTGGGCAAGACCGTTCAGGTGATTCCGCACGTCACCGATGAAATAAAGGGCCGTATCGTTCGCAACGCTGAGGCTCAACCAAGCGACGTGATCATCACGGAGATCGGCGGAACCACCGGAGACATTGAAGGTCTCCCTTTCCTTGAAGCGATCCGCCAATTTCAATTGGAGGCCGGCACCGAAAACGTGGTGATCATGCATGTCACGCTGATCCCCTACATCAAGGCGGCGGGTGAGCTCAAAACCAAGCCGTCCCAACAAAGTATCGCGAAACTCCGCGAAATCGGGTTGCAACCCCAAGTCTTGCTTTGCCGGACTGAATGGCCATTGGACCTCGAGATCAGGCAGAAGCTGGCCATGTATTGTAATGTTCCCCTCCCCGCCGTCGTCGAAGTCCGGGACGTTGCCCACACCATCTACGAGTTGCCCCTGACCCTTCAGGAAGAGAAACTGGATGAGACCGTGTGTCGAGCCCTCCGCTTAGAGACTCCACAGGCCGACATGACTGACTGGCGCAGATTTGTGGAAAGGGTCGTGCAGCCGCGCAAACACCTTAAGGTGGGAGTCGTTGGCAAATACATCGATTTACAGGACGCTTATAAAAGCATTTACGAATCGATGACTCACGCCGGTGCGGCTAATGATTGCGGCGTCGATATCGTCAAAATCGATTCCGAGGATATCGACCACGGAAATGCCGGCGATTTCTTAGGGTCGGTCGCCGGCGTTATTGTACCCGGCGGGTTTGGTGACCGCGGCGTTGAAGGAAAGATCTGCGCCTGTCGCTACGCAAGAGAACATCGCATCCCTTATCTCGGCCTTTGTCTGGGAATGCAGGTTGCCACCATCGAGTTTGCTCGAAACGTCTGTGGGTTGAAAGAAGCGAACAGCACGGAGTTTGACGAAAAAGCAGGTGACCCTGTGATCTGTCTGCTAGAGGAACAAAAAGAGGTGCGAAACAAGGGAGCCTCGATGCGCCTCGGCAGTTGGCCGACCCAACTCGTAGCGGGCACACTCGCCCAACGGACCTACGGAACTGACCAGGCGGTTGAACGGCATCGACACCGCTACGAGTTTAACCTCGAATATCGGTCACTGCTGGAAAAACATGGCTTTGTCATCAGCGGCACTAGTCCCGATGGCCGTTTGGTTGAAATGATCGAGATCAAGGATCATCCCTGGTTTATCGCTTGCCAATTCCATCCTGAGTTCCTGTCGAAGCCGAACTCGCCGCACCCGTTGTTTAAGGGATTCGTGGCCGCCTGCTTGGCGAATTCCACGTAGGCTCAGTAGCGCTTCCGTCCCGTGGCGGCTATCAGCCGCGAAGCGGCTATACAGAACAAGCCCAGGGTTTTAACCCTGGGTCAGGCTGCTGGAAGGTGCCCTGATATCAGTGGCACCCGATATTGGGCGCATTGGTGTGACAACACGCGAAGAGCCTAAAAACGCACCTCTGCCGCCACTGCTGAGGGCGGTTCTCGCGATACGCTTAACCCAGGGCTAAAGCCCTGGGCTGTTCTGTATAGCCGCTTCGCGGCAAAGTCCGACAGCCCGGACGAGCGGGAGCCCGTCCTTACCGTAACCACCTCCTATTTCGTCTCTTCGAAGAGCTCCCTCCCGATTAACATTCTGCGGATCTCAGATGTGCCGCCCCCGATCTCATAAAGCTTGGCGTCGCGCAGCAAACGACCGGTTGGGAAATCATTAACATAACCATTCCCGCCCAGCGCCTGAATCGCTTCAAGGGCCATCCAGGTCCCTCGCTCCGCCGCATACAAAACTGCAGCCGCCGCATCCTTACGTGTCGTTTTCCCACGGTCACATGCTTTAGCCACGGCATACGCATAGGCACGGGAAGCATTCAGCGTGGTGTACATGTCGGCCAGCTTAGCCTGCATTAATTGGAACTCACCGATCGCTTGGCCAAACTGTTTCCGCTCGTGAACATACGGTACCACGATGTCCAAGCAGGCCTGCATGATCCCGAGAGGGCCGCCGGACAGCAACACCCGCTCGTAATCCAGACCGCTCATCAATACGCCAACTCCCCGGTTAACCGTACCTAACACGTTCTCTTCCGGTACCTCGCAATCGGTAAAGACAAGCTCGCATGTAGGCGAGCCCCGCATCCCCAGCTTGTCGAGTTTTTGTGCCACCGAAAAACCGGGCATCCCTTTCTCGACTAGAAATGCCGTGATACCCCGAGAACCAGCATCGGGATCGGTCTTCGCATAGGTAACCAGCACATCCGCTTCCGAGCCGTTCGTGATCCACATCTTCGTCCCGTTCAGCACATACCGGTCACCCTTTCGTTCGGCCCGGGTTCGCATACTCACGACGTCTGAGCCAGCGCCGGATTCGCTCATCGCTAAGGCGCCTACATGTTCGCCACTGACCAATCGCGGCAGGTAGCGTTGCTTTTGTTCGACGGTACCGTTCCGCGCAATCTGGTTTATGCAGAGGTTGGAATGGCCGCAGTAAGAAAGTCCGACCGAACCTGAACCCCGGCTCACCTCTTCCATTGCCACCACATGAGCCAGGTAACCCATTTGTGATCCGCCATACTTCTCTTCCACCGTAATTCCATGAAGACCAATTGCACCCATTTGCGGCCACAGATCACGGGGGAATTTGTCTTCGCGGTCGATGGCTTCGGCCCGAGGTGCGATCTCGCGGTCGCTGAACTCGCGCACGGTTTCGCGCAATTGATCGATCTCAAATCCGAGATCGAAATCGAGCGTCGGATAACTTGTTCTAGTCACATTAGACATAGGCTGGAGCGAGGGATGTTCAGGTTACCGCCCGAGAGCTCCAAACACAAGCGGCGGCCAAAGATTGGAGTAATGGAGTCTTGGAGTATTGGAATGATGGTGCCACCAGTGGCGCGAAGCGCCGGGCCTGTTGCGCTAAGCGGTTTCGGTTGGTTATAGTGCGTTACACCACTCCACCACTCCATCTCTCCATCTCTCCGCTGCCCCTCCCCTTCCCCCTTTCTCATGAAACTGCTTGTCCCTATAAAACGTGTTGTCGATTTCACGGTTAAAGTGCGAGTTAAACCTGACGGGTCAGGCGTGGATCTCGATAACGTCAAAATGTCGATGAATCCGTTCGACGAGATCGCGGTTGAAGAAGCGATTCGACTAAAAGAACGCGGGGTGGCCACCGAGATAATCGTGGTGTCGCTCGGCCCTGCAGCTTGTCAGGAGACATTGCGAACGGCGCTGGCGATGGGGGCAGATCGTGCGATTCTCGTGGAAACCGATGCCGAGCTTGAACCGTTAGCCGTTGCTAAGTTGTTGAAGCAAATCGTCGCCAAAGAAGAAACTCAACTGGTCATTCTGGGGAAACAGGCGATCGATGATGATTCCAATCAAACCGGTCAAATGTTGGCTGCCCTGCTGGACTGGCCGCAAGGCACCTTTGCTTCCAAACTGGAGATCGCGCAGGGCAAAGCGACCGTGACCCGTGAGATCGATGGTGGTCTCGAGACATTGGAGCTCCCTTTGCCAGCAGTCATTACCACCGACCTGCGCTTGAATGAACCGCGCTACACGTCGCTGCCCAACATCATCAAAGCAAAGAAACGGCCGCTCGCTAGTCTTAAGGTATCCGACCTTCAAACGGACATAACCCCGCGGTTAAAAACTCAAAAAGTCGAAGCCCCACAGCCGAGAAAAGCTGGCATTCGGGTAAACAGCGTAGAAGAACTCGTCAGCAAACTGCGACAAGAGGCAAAGGTCATCTAGCGCTTCGCGTATACCAATAGCCAATTCTTCGACACTCCAAACACTCCAAACACTCCAAGACTCCAAGACTCCAAGACTGCTTCCCCCTACCCTCCCATGGCACTCCTCGTATTAGCTGAACACGACAACGCCGCTCTGAAACCTGCCACTCAGAATTCGGTAGCGGCTGCGAGGAAGATCGGCGAAAAGGCCGATGCTTCGGAAATTCATGTTTTGGTGATGGGACACCAAGCCCGCCCGGTCGCCGAAGCCGCAGCGCGCATAGAAGGCGTAGCAAAGGTTATTTTGGCAGACGCGGTCGAACTTGGTCCTCTGACGGCTGAGATCTTAACCGCTCAGGTGTTGTTGCAGCTCCAGGCGGAGCACTACTCGCATTTGTTGGCGCCGGCTACAACGTACGGAAAAAACCTGTTGCCCCGGATCGCCGCCAAACTGGACGTGCAACAAATCTCCGGCATTATCGATGTTCTTAGCCCCACCACTTTTGTGCGCCCAATCTATGCCGGGAACGCTTTGGCAACGGTAGAAGGGATAGCAGGCGCTATCATCGTTTTAACGGTGCTTTCGACCGGCTTCGATGCAAGCCCGATGAGTGAGATCACGACACCGATCGAATCGGCTAAAGAACTCGCCAAAGACTCGGCCGGTGTCCGATTGGTCGGACGCCAGCTCGCCAGCAGCGACAAAATCGAATTGACTGCGGCCAGAGTGGTGGTTTCAGGGGGACGCGGCCTGCAAAAGGCAGAGAATTTCCAACTGCTTGAGGCTCTCGCGGCCAAGCTAAATGCAGCAGTGGGCGCCTCTCGAGCCGCTGTGGATGCCGGTTTCGTGCCTAACGATTACCAGGTCGGCCAAACGGGTAAGATCGTAGCGCCGGAGCTTTATATCGCGGTTGGGATATCCGGAGCCATTCAACATCTTGCCGGAATGCGCGATTCGAAGGTGATTGTGGCAATCAACAAAGATCCGGACGCACCAATTTTCCAGGTGGCCGATTACGGCTTGGTGGGAGATGCGCTCGAGATTCTGCCACAGTTGACGGCGCAATTGTGAGCGCGAAGCTTGGTGGGGCGAGGCTCCTGAAACACCGAACATCTTTACCAGCGCCCTGAGTGATTCGAACCTCAAAGGTAGTGATGTTCCGGAAAGTGCCGAGCCGTTCTTCTATGTCGTGGTTTAGCCATGAACCGTGCGGATCAACGAACGGCTCGGCGAGCTTTTAAGCCTAACGTCGCTGGCGGTTTTGAATCGACCTAGGCCCCTCGTAAAACCATCCGGTCTTTCGGGAGCCTCGCCCCACCATTATAATTCATCATCCTCGCCGGCTCGACTGAGCTCGCCGAATACCCTACCTTTAGTGAATCCCCCTATGCTGACTCTTCCCGAAAAGGCGCTATTCTTGATTCTGGCCGTCATCTCCATCTACTACACCTATCGCGGTTTCCGACAGATCATCGACATCATCCGCAAAGGGCAGCCCGAGTATTATTCGAGATTCAACCGGCCGGCAGAACGTATACGGGAAGCGTTAGTTCGCACTATCACTCAGGCCACCGTCTTCAGGAATCGACCGGTAGTCGGCCTCTTTCACTGCTTAATTTTTTACGGCTTCACTTTTTATGCGCTGGTTAATCTGGCAGATCTCATAGAAGGATTTTTTCCGCCAGGCTGGTTTGCCTGGTTAGGCAATTCCCTAGTGGGAAATTTTTTCCGATTAGGAGCCGACGTCTTCGGTACCCTTGTGCTGATCGGGGTGATCTTTTTTGTCTGGCGCCGTTTTGTGAAGAAAGATGCTGCCCTGGAACGCTTTAACCAAGCGGTCTTGCTGCACCCGGATGTTCGCACGGGCGGCATCCGGTTCGACAGTTTGATCGTCGCCGGTTTCATATTTTTTCATGTGGGCTTCAGGCTCTTTGGAGCCGGCTCATTGCTAGCGGCGGAAGGGCGCGCGGATCATTGGCAACCAACCGCGACGATCATCGCTCAGCTGGTCGGCTTTGATCCCAATCGGATCGTCGGATGGCATGTCGGCTGGTGGATCTCGCTAGGCCTGATCCTCGCTTTCCTACCCTACTTTGTCCGGTCGAAACACATTCATATTTTCGCAGCCCCCGTTCGCCTCGGGCTGGGTCGCCGCGGTAATACCGGCGAAAAAGTGGGCAGCGGCGTTTTGGATCCAATCAATTTTGAGGATGAAAACATCGAACAATTTGGGGTGGCACAATTAGAGCAGTTCCGCGTCACGCAGTTGTTCGATCCCTACGCCTGTATTCAATGTAACCGTTGTACGAACGTGTGCCCGGCTCACGTGACGGGCAAAGCATTGGCGCCGTCCGCCCTCGAGATCAACAAGCGGTACGAACTAAACTCCATTCGCTCGAAGCTGGCGGCCGGAGAATCCAGCCCTCGCCCGGTGATGGACTTCGCTATGAGTGAGAGCGCTCTATGGGCTTGCACCGCTTGCGGCGCTTGTGTCCACGCCTGTCCCGTGGGCTGCGAACAGTTGTCCGACATCATCGACCTGAGACGAGACGCGGTGTTGACCAAGGCCCAATTCCCTCAGGAGCTCAACAATACCTTCCGGAACTTGGAACGCGCCGGAAACCCATGGGGGCTGGCGCAAGATGCTCGGGAAGATTGGATCGGAAGCGATCTGCAAGTACCAAGGACCTCGCAAAATGCCGGTTTCGAGGTCCTCTATTGGGTTGGCTGCGCAGGCGCCTACGATCCTTCCGCCCAGAAAGTGGCCCGCGCCTTGGCCGCTATTCTCGCGCATGCAAAAGTCAATTTCGCAATCCTCGGTAAAAAAGAAAAATGCACCGGGGATCCCGCCAGAAGAAGCGGGAACGAATATTTGTACTACAATCTGGCCACCGAGAACGTGGAAGCCTTAAATTCGGCGCTTAACACTGACGGTACAACTAAGCGGGTGGTTACAACTTGCCCACATTGTTTTAACGCTCTGGCAAATGATTACCCTCAGTTAGGCGGCAACTATCGCGTTTTGCACCACAGCCAGTTAATCGCAGAGTTGATCCAGGAAGGCCGGCTTCCGGAGATGATTTTGAGCGACAAGATCACCTATCATGATCCCTGTTATCTCGGCCGGCATAACGGGGTGTACGATGCTCCGCGCCGCGTTTTAGGTGGAGACGGCACAGAGTCTCTGGTGGAGATGCCGCGGAACCGGGAGAACAGCTTCTGTTGTGGCGCGGGGGGTGCCCAGTTCTGGAAAGAAGAAGAGCCAGGCACCATGCGGGTAACCGAGAATCGGTTTCGGGAAGCAGAATCAACCGGTGCGAAAGTCGTGGCCGCAGGTTGTCCCTTCTGCAAGTCTATGCTCAGCAGCAGCGAAAGCGCGGGCAAGACCGGCGCCCCAGCCGTTCTCGACATTGCCGAATTAGTTATGGAGAACCTGCGCAAAACCAGGCAAAAGCTCGGGCTACCTTGAGGATGCCCAAGGGCTACTTGCCATCGCGTCTGGAAACAAACCCTCTTCGTCGACCTGGACTACTGGGTCACGTCGAGCCGGGCATGCTAGTTAAGGGATTTTCGCCCCGCAATCATGGTAGCAATCGCGGTGCCGGCGACGGAATAGCCATAATTCCTGTATCGAAGCCGACTCGCTAGACCAGTTATTAACCTGTCAGACAGACAGGTAGAATTGTTTTTGACACAAGCGGTGCCAGTTGCGTAAAGGTGCGGGGCAATTAGTAATAAAAATACCCTAAAAGCGCGTCTTACGGGTCGCTACTGATGTACCTTAGGGTCCGAAAATAGTGATCGAAGTTTGCCGAGATTACCAGGCTACTCAAAGGCGGTAGCATGCCGTGATCAAATTGACTGGAAAGAATTTTTTGATCAAAAGGACATGCCGAGGACTCCCCCCCGAGAGGGATAAATGAGGTGGCTTGAATCATAGTGACTGTGAACGTTCACAGATTCCAGAAACGGTTCACATTTTCGAAAAAGGGATAGCTTGTCTGGGTGCAATACAGGGGGAAATCACCCGGGCCGTCCCCTCACCAACGCGTGTTTTTATGTAACCTCAAGTAAAAAGGGGAAACCATAATAACTGTCCCGCTAGTCATGCCGGGACCGGCGTCAGCGGGGCATTGAGGCAACGCCCGGCTGAAGAAAAGAAGAGACGAATGGCTCTGGCAGAAAAACTGCCGCTATCTGTATATTAACCATCGCGGCCTTGGCCGCTCTTACGTTCGTCCAAAGTTCATCAGCTTTTGATGAAACAGAAATGTAATAAAACCTTCGTGATGGCAGAATCACGGTGGTTTGTGTTTTCCTGAAATGCGCATACTGGGAATCGGCGGTTTAGCCAAAGCGAGATCTTTCCGGCGGTCACATTGGCCAAATCTGGATGAGCGTGAGTATCCAATTTGGATTGGGCTCGATGCGGCAGCTGCATTGGTGGTGAACGGGGAGTTGGTCATCACCGCTAAAGAGGAATCCTTTAACCGTTCTTGGCAAAGTGGGGACTTCCCAGAGAGGTCGATAGAATACTGCCTTTCAACGCTGAAGCTGGCGCCTGAGGACATTGATCTGTTGGTCCACTGTTTCGACTATTCAGATTATGAAGAGCTTTATCTACGCGATAGACATTCGGTCGAGTTCTACGAGAAAGTGCTATCAAAAGATGCGCTCTTGAAAGAGGTCAGGCAGCGGCTGCCGGGTTTTCCAGCTAAGCGTGTTCGCCAGGTTCCAAACCACTTGGCCCATGCCGCTGGCGCCTACCTAAGCTCGGGCTGGGATCGGTGCGCAGTGGCGGTAATCGACAGCCAGGGCGACGGCCAAAGCACAACGTGCTATTTCGCGTCAACCAGGGGATTGACCCAGATTAGAGAGATCGCTGCCTATGACTCGATCGCCGTCTTCTATTCGTTAATTAGCGTGCATCTTGGGTTTAATTGGCACGGAGATGAGTGGCCATTAATGGACTTGGCTGCCCAAGGTGATGCCAGTCGTTTTCGCTCCTTTTTCGAGCATGCCGTCCAGCTGCGTCCGGACGGCACAATCCTCATCGCCCCGATGCGGCTCAATCGAAGATCCGATGAACGGGAGCAGTACCTGGCGACGCGGAGATATCTCTATGAGTACTTGGGTCCGAAGAGGTTGCCGAGTGAGGAGATACAGCAGAGACACAAAGACGTGGTGGCTGGATTGCAAGAATGCATGAATCGAGTGGTTCTGCATATCTGCAAACATTTGGCAGCGGCTACCGGCCAACGTCAGATCGCTTTGGCCGGTCAGGCGGCCTCAAATTCTTCTGCCTGCAGCCAGCTCCTTCAGTCTGGATTATTTAGCGAAGTCTATATTCCCACCGCGGCCGGTGATGACGGCGCCGCCATCGGCGCAGCGCTCTATGCGGCGTGGCAAGGCGAAGAAGCCACCAACATACGGATGCCGATCGCTCGCGGTCAGCCCAACTATTCTGTCCGCGAGCTTCACAAAGCCTACAAAGAATTTGCACCGCAGATTGAAGTAAAGCCTTTCGGAACTTTCGAGGAAAAGTGTCAGAAGACGGCGGCGCTAATCGCGGAAAAACATATCGTGGCTCGAGACGAAGGACGGCTCGCATTCGGTTCAACCACCTTCGGCAATCGAAGCATTTTGGCAGACCCATCTGGTCCGGGAATGAGGGAATGGCTCGGAGTCTTACTCAAAGAACCAACCGGCTGGAGATCGACGGCAGCGGCGGTCACAGTAGAACAGGCGACGCTCTGGTTTGACATGTCGAGCGGAGTCCAGCTAACCGGCTGCGTCGTGACTGTACCAGCAAAGGAGCTGGCTCTCAAAGAGCTCGCGGCGGTAATCCAGGAAGATGGAACGGCGCGAATTCAAGTTATCGATGGGCGAGATCATCCGGAACTTCATCGAATTCTAGTGGAGCTCGGGAAGCTAACTGGACGTGAGGTTGCGCTAGTCAGCAGCTTCAATGTCGCAGAACGTCCGCTGGTAGACTCTCCCAGGCAGGCACTGGAAGTGGTACTCGAAACCGGCATCGAATATTTGATTCTCGATAATTGCCTAATCCGGAATAGGCGGGCGCGAACTCAGGCGCCGCCGGTTGAAGATCCAAATACCTTATCCCACCGAGGCAATCTGGCGGCACATGCGTAACGCCGGGATTTAAGGTAACTCACAGGCAATCGAATCATATCCGACTCGGCCGAGCCGGATCAACGTGAGCCTATCTCCCAGGCCGAAAGCTCTCGGCGCTGGCATCCCCTTTCCGTCCCTACAGGGTCTATCGGACTCTCGTGGACGAATTCAAGGAATTAGTCGGGGACTCTAACCGCGGGATCTAGCGTATTTGCGCCGTCACGCAGATTTTGCCCGCTTGCCTTCGTTAGGACATATTTACGGCAGGTCCCCATAATTTCGCTGCCAGAGATATGACTACTTACGAAGCACCGCTCGATGAGATGCAATTCGTGATCCGCGAACTTGCTGGACTCGATACCCTGACTGCTCTTCCCGAGTGGCGGGATATCGACGTTGAAACAGTCAACGCGGTTCTACAGGAAGCCAGTCGCTTTGCCAGTGAAGTTCTGGCGCCGCTTAATCAGACGGGGGACCAGAGGGGGGTTATCTGTAAAGATAATCACGTCATTACCGCACCGGGCTTTCGAGAGGCTTACCAGCAGTACGTGACCAGCGGATGGAGTCGCTTGGGATTCGATGAGGAATATGGTGGGCAATCTATGCCCAACCTGGTCGGCGCTGCGGTGCAAGAGATGTGGAAGTCAGCTAACCTCGCATTCTCAGCTTGCTTCCAACTAACCCAGGGCGCGGCCGAGGCGATCTTTCAACGCAGTACCGAAGAACAAAAGAAGAAATATCTGCCGGCCATAATCGAAGGCAGATGGACCGGTACGATGAATTTGACCGAGCCACAGGCGGGTTCAGATCTAGCCGCAGTCAGAACCAGAGCGGTCCGGCAAGAGGATGGTTCCTATCGGCTCTTTGGTCAGAAGATTTTCATTACCTACGGTGAGCATGATCTGACAGAAAACATTATCCATCTGGTGTTGGCGCGTACACCGGATGCTCCCCCCGGAGTTAAAGGAATCTCGTTGTTTATCGTCCCAAAATTTCTGGTTAATGACGACGGCACTTTGGGATCGCGGAATGATGCGTTCTGCCTTTCGGTGGAGCACAAGCTAGGCATTCACGGCAGTCCCACCTGTGTGTTGTCGTATGGCGACCAGGGAGGTGCTGTCGGCTATCTGATCGGCGAAGAGAATCGCGGCCTCGAATACATGTTCACGATGATGAACGTGGCCCGGATATCGGTTGGCCTGGAAGGGGTTGGCATTGGCGAACGGGCCTATCAACAGGCGCGAGAATACGCCAGAACGCGGGTTCAGGGGCGTGATGTCTCCGGCAGTTCCGGATCGGTTCCCATCATTCGGCATCCGGATGTGCGACGAATGCTGCTCTTGATGAAAGCACAGACTGAGGCGACTCGGGCGCTCGCTTATGTCGTGGTTACCGCTCGCGATTTAGCGGGCCATCATCCTGACGAACAGACCCGGCAACGCAATCAAGCGTTCGTCGAACTGATGACCCCAGTTGTGAAAGGTTGGAGCACAGAAACGGGCATCGAAATAGCCTCCCTGGGAATTCAGGTTCATGGAGGGATGGGATACGTCGAGGAAACCGGAGCGGCCCAACACTGGCGGGATGCCAGAATCACAACGATCTACGAAGGGACAACTGGGATCCAGGCCAACGATCTGATCGGTCGCAAGATTGGGCGCGATCAGGGAAGAACGATCCGAGGCGTTTTGGACGAAATACGCGCGTTTGCCAGCCAGCTAGAAGGTCCGGACGCTTCGCTGCTCAGTATCAAAAACAACCTGGTGCAGGGTGTTGATGCACTTGCAGCCGCGACGGAGTTTATCCTGACAGATTTCCAGGCCAATCCGCGCAAGGTGATGTTCGGCGCCGTACCGTTCCTCAAACTTTTCGGAATTGTCGCTGGCGGATGGCAATTGGCGCGCGGAGCTAAAATATCGGCAACTCGTCTAGCCGAGGGAAAAGGTGATCCGGCCTTCTATAAGGCGAAGATCGCCACTGCTCGTTTCTTTGCCGAGCACGTGCTCGCGACCGCTCCGGGATTAGCACATACCGTGATCCACGGAGGCGATGTCGATGGTCTGCTTTCGGACGATCAGGTGTGAGTGAGCCCCGGACTAGACGTGTCTGACCCAATCCCGAAGGGATGAACGGACTCAGTCCGCGGTTTTGACCCCGGGCACCAGTAAGAAAATGGTCCGCCCTGAAGGGGCGGCAGAGCGGGTTCTGGGCTAGGAAATGTCGAACCAGATTTGAAACGAGCTATCTGCCGCCCTTTAAGGGCGGGTTCGCGGATTGGATTTATCCCTGGGGTTAAAACCCCAGGCTGAGTCCTTTTATCCCTTCGGGATAACCAACCCCCTTGCCTACTCGACAATCTGAAGAATGGCCTGATGGCCGGTTCGAGCGGCAGCTGCGGTCAAGAGATTCCGCATCGCCGTAATGGTATGACCGTTCCGCCCGATCACTTTACCGACGTCGGAACGGCGCATTTCCACCTTAAAGATGAGCTTTTTCCCCTGCTCTTGCCTGGTTACCAGCACCTCTTCGGGTGCATCCACTAGGTGCTGGATTACGAACTCGAGGAAATTTTCCACAAACTTGTTCTCCGAAGTCCCCGTTCAGGGCGAAGTCGGCAGCTTAGCCGCTCCGCACTACGCTGCTGGGACCACGCTCTTCTTGCGAGCTTTGCGGATGATGCTTGCCACCGTCTCGCTGGGTTGAGCGCCATTCTTTACCCAATATTCCGCGCGATCAAGGTTGAGCTGATAGTTCTCACCCGTCTTACGCGGATCGTAGTTACCAATCACTTCAATGAACTTGCCGTCACGCGGACTTCTTTTATCCGCCACTACCACACGATAAAAGGGGCGGTTTTTCGCACCTTCTCGCCTTAATCTGATCGAAACTGCCATATTATCTTGCGCAGAAAAGCGTCCCGAGCTTTCTGCTTATCTTCCTAACGTTCCGGCACCGGGGACTCGGGCCAACATCTTCTTCATCTTTCCGGCGTTTTTCATCAGTTTTCTCATCTGATCAAACTGCCGAAGAAGCGTATTCACTTCGGTAACCGTAGTGCCGCTGCCCCGAGCAATCCTCTGTCTCCGGCGTGCGTTCAGAATATCCGGACGCTTCCTTTCGTCCTTAGTCATCGATAAAACGATGGCCTCTGTCCGCTTCAGCCGCTTACCGTCAACCGAAAAGCCTTTCAAATTACTCATACCGGGCAGCATGCCAAGGATATTTTCCAGGGGCCCCATCCGGCTCAATAACTGGAGCTGAGAGAGAAAATCATTGAAATCAAAGGTGGCCGTCCGGATTTTCTTCTCCAGGCGAGCGGCTTCTTCCTCGTCAATCGCCGCGGCGGCCTTTTCCACCAGGCTGACCACGTCTCCCATACCGAGGATACGTCCGGCCAGACGGTCCGGGTAAAAAGGTTCGAACTGCTCAATTTTCTCGCCCAGACCGGCAAACTTGATCGGACGGTGCGTCACCTCACGCATGGAGAGGGCCGCGCCACCACGAGCATCGCCATCCAACTTGGTCAGGATGAGCCCGGTCAACCCAAGCGCCTCGTGAAAATGAGTCGCCACATTTACCGCCTGTTGACCTGTGGCAGCGTCGCACACCAAAAGGACCTCTTGTGGCTGCAGCAGATCCCGGAGTTTCTTTAGCTCCCCGACCAGTACCTCATCAATTTCCAAGCGCCCGGCAGTATCGTAAATCTGGACGTTCCCGGATTGAGACTCCGCCCACTTGATGGCTTGTTGACCGGCTTTCAACAGATCGGTCTCGCCCGCTTCAGGCCGAAAGAACGGTACGTCAACTTGCTTAGCTAGAGTCGCTAATTGTTCGATGGCCGCCGGTCTCTGCAGATCGCAGGCGAACAGCAACGGCGCTTTTCCCTGTTTCTTGAGAAAGTAGGCGAGCTTCGCTGCTGAAGTCGTTTTGCCTGCTCCATGTAACCCCACCATCATGATCCGGGCCGGCGCCTTCAGATCCAGAGGGGCATTGTCTCCCCCGAGTAACTGGGTCAGCTCATCATGGAAGATCTTTACGATCTGTTGGCCCGGCGTGATGCTGCGCATCACTTCTTGGCCGAGCGACTTTTCCTTTACCCGAGCGATAAAATCCTTGGCAACCTGGAAATGAACATCCGCTTCTAGCAGGGCCAAACGGACCTGCCGCATCGCATCAGTGACGTTAGCCTCTGAAATTGACCCGTGACCTCGTAGATCTTTAAAGACGTCCTGGAGTCGATCAGAAAGTTGTGAAAACACGATCTTGGTTCAGTAAAGACGAGCTCCCTTCTCGTCCAAGGTTATGCAGGTACCGGGAGTCTTTTAGTTTGTCGCTACCGGGCCAGCTGAATCCAGGGTAAATATCCATTTAGTTTCTACCCTCTTACCCTTCACCTTAGCGGATAGAACCACGGTGTAGGTTTTCGGCGCGAGCTTTTGGATAAATTCGTATGAAACTAGCTTAGTTTTCGCGTCGTAATTGGCAGGCACAACGCCATATCCGCTGATCCGCATTTCAACTGAGCCAGGATCAATCTCACCCATGGTAGCGATATTCGCTTTTATCGTCGGCTTTGGATTCGTGATATGCGAGTTGTCCTGCGGCTCGGTCAACATCGAGGCAGCCGCCAATTGCATCTCCTCAGCACCCGGGGCTCCTGTCTCGCCCCCGAAATCCAGGGCTGACTTGAACACGGCCGGTTTAGAGGAATCGACCGCGTACCGGCCAACTTGGTCGTGCAACACATTCTGTCCCATGTGTTGACCGTAAACCGTAAACTGAAGGAGGTACCCGGCATCGGTTGCGGTTTTCCGGACGATTTCGTTGTGAAATCCGTACGGGAACGCAAAAGCAACAACCTTGATCGCAAGCTTGTCTTCCAAAATCTGCTTGCACGTATACACCTCGTTATGCAGCCACGACGTATAGTCCTGCCCTCGCGGAGCATGCCGAAGATCGTGGTGCGAAACGGTATGAGCTTCGATCTCGACACCGGCATCTCGCATTTCCTCGAGTTGTGCCCAAGTCATCGATTTCCCCCCCTTCTCGATATAATCGGTATAGATGAAGAGAGTGAACGGGTAATTAAACTCCTTTAAGATAGGCCAAGCCACGTAGTATTGAGAATTCCAGCCGTCGTCCAGGGTGATGACTGCGCTTTTGGCGGGGATCGACTTCTCGTTGTTTAGCCACCCAAGCAAATCCTTCATCGAGATCACCGAGATCCCGTTATCTTTTAGCGCCTGCATTTGTGCTCGGAAGTCACTCGGCACAGTAACCAGGTCTTTCGCCTTATCCTCAAAGCGGTGGTAACAAAATACGATAAAACGCGCGTTTTTATTTACCGCGGGTTTTGGAGTCGGTGTGGCGCTAGCCGCCACAGCGATGACGCTAGCAGAAGGACTAGCGCTAGGTTTTGGCGACCCGGTAACGAGGGCAGACAGCTCCTGTGCTTTTTTGCACCCGCCAACAAAAGCGGGAAGCAATGCTAACAACAAAAAGAAACGGCGTGGCATACAAATCAAGTCATAAACTACCATGCGATCCCACTATCTGAAAACCAGATTCGCCGGACAATTTTTAGGGGTGGAGTGCAATTACCGAGTCGGTGGTGAAGAGCGCTGGAGATGAAAACGCGCGTGGTAGTTCAACGAATGGCACTTATGAGACTCTCCCCCTTAGGTCTTACGTGTCCCATAGGTCCCATCTGTTCGTTGGCTCAATGCGCCGCGACACCCGCACCGACTCGTCCCCTACGCCTTACCGTCTTCGCCTAATCTCAGCTGCTGAAAGGTGCGGTTGATATAACGGAAATGCTGGCCCAGAGAGCAGAACTGGGCTAGCTCCGCTTTCGGGATCACGGCCACGATCTCCGGGATTTTTTCCAACTCGGTCAGGAAATCATCGCTGCCCTGCCAAGTCGCCATGGCCGCTTTCTGGACGGCTTCGTAAGCAACTTTTCTGTCCATCCCTCGCCGGGTCAGCTCAAGCAAAATCGCTTGGCTGAAATAAAGCCCTTTCGTGATGGCCAAGTTCTGCTGCATGTGCTCGGGATAAACCACTAACCGGTCCACGATATCGGCGAGGGTTAGCAACATGTAATCAAGCAAGATGCAGGAATCGGGCAAAATAATACGTTCCACGCTGCTATGGCTGATATCCCGTTCGTGCCATAGAGCCACGTTCTCGAGTGCAGCCACGGTGTTTCCCCGGAGGACACGCGCCAAACCGCTGAGCCGTTCGCTCGTAATAGGATTTCTCTTGTGCGGCATCGCCGAGCTCCCTTTTTGACCAGGCTTGAAAAACTCTTCTACCTCAAGCACCTCGGTGCGCTGCAAGTGCCGGAACTCGGTTGCCCATCGATCAATGCTGGAGGCGACTAACCCCAGCGTGGTGGAAAACTCCGCATGTCGGTCTCTTTGAATGACTTGCGTCGAAAGCAAGTCCGCCTTCAACCCCAATCGCCGGCAGACTTGCTCTTCCACCCTCGGGTCAAGATGGGCATGGGTCCCAACGGCTCCGCTCAGTTTTCCCACGGCAATCGTCTCTCGAGCCTGACGCAGTCGCACTTGGGCAC
>Ga0207067_10038_pt1 | contig 42805 bp, 27 predicted proteins | sample Alteio_BWMinCont_25_FD_153484 | JGI IMG/M metagenome (GOLD analysis project Ga0207067, IMG submission 153484) | Enriched cells from forest soil in Barre Woods Harvard Forest LTER site, Petersham, Massachusetts, United States -... | ecosystem: Environmental > Terrestrial > Soil > Temperate forest >...
CCATCAGGATATACAACCCTTATTATGTAGTTGTATGCCCCAATATCCATCAGGGTACCATTCCAGGTTCCATCCCAGCCGTGGTTGTCAGTAGCACTAAATATCTGCTGCCCCCAACGGTTGAATACCCTGAATTCTATGACACGCTCGTAGGTCAGGTTGGTTATGCGGAACACATCATTCTTACCATCATTATTTGGCGTAAAGGCCGAAGGAACAAATATGTTTGAACGATAGTCTATGTTTACATTCACGGTATCATAAGCCGGACAAAACTGATTATATACAATAACGCTATATACTGTAGGTACAGCTGGCGTTGCAGTAGGGTTATGTAAGTAAGGATTATCCAGTGTAAACGATGGGCTCCATACATACGTATAGGGTGCATTTAGTGTATCGGGCAACACCACCAATTGTGTACTCTTTCCATACTTTATAGTAGTATCCTTATAAGCAAGATGAGATTTAGGATAAGGAACTGCAAACACTCTTGAGAAAGCAGTATCCACACAGTTTACTGAATCGGTAAAAACAGCAGTATATCGTATCGTTGTATCAGGTATAGCTATTACAGCCTGGCAGGTATCACAGTTCAGCGTTGTTGCTCGCATTGTATCATTTTGATACCATTTCCACCCGTTCTTAGTATCGCTGGCAATAAGCTGTACCGGCGAGTTCACACATATGTTGGTATCCATAGGTGTTACATAAGGATGGCGTACCGGATCAAGGTATATGTCAACTGAATCCCTGAATGAACAACCACTCTTGCCCCTGCTCGTTACATAAAACCTTGTACTTTGATATATATAAGCTTCCGGCGTTTTTAGTGTAGAATCTGACAAAATATTAGAGCCATAAACAGTCTGCCATGCATATGGGAAAGGTACTGTTGGTGCATCATAATAATTGAAACTAATAACCGGTAATTCATATAAAGGATAACCACCGCTGAATGCTGAATCACCTGCACAAACATCGCCCGCATCATTATATACAAACGTAGATGATGGGTAACCTGATGTAACGTAATCAAAGGCAGGAGGAGCAGCTGTGATCGCACCATTTGAATAACAAATATCAACCAGCAGGTTCTGTGTAGTATCCCAATTGTATGTTGTATTAAACGGTAATGTCAGGAAGCCCGTAGATGATATAGTAATTGGCGTAAAGGTTGAAAAAACCTGTGTACCGCTTCCTGTTATCAGGCTGCCGTCCGTATTTACCGCAGTCAGTGGTGTACACTGTAATGATACTGTTATAGTATCATATGTTACCGTTGCCGGCAATTGCCTTACGGAGAAAGAAATACCAGTTAGCGCACCAGATATCATTCCGGAGTTCAACATATCAGAAGCACGTATCAGGTACTGATGATGGGCCGAAGCATTTCCTGTAAATGGACTGGGCGATATATTGGAACTGATTGAACCTGCATATGCCCCAAAAACGGGTATTATCGTCGTAGAGTCTCTGGTAGTTGAATCAGTACGAGTAATTGGTACTCCACAAGAAAGATTGGTCGAAGGTTTGTGGCCAACAGGGTTAGCAGTTAAGTATATCCTGCCTTCTTTACAAAATATAACAGGTGTTGCGGGAGATATGGACATGTGATTCGAATTATCTACATTCACAGTCACCGTATCCGAAGTCTTACAAGAAGAAGGGAAATTAGGTACCGTAACTATGTACTTCGTCGTATCACTAGGATGTACCGACGGGTTAGCCGTGCTCGGGTTGGTTATATCTGAATAGGTAGAGTCATTATAATCTGTCCATTTGTAAGTAAAATCTTTAGGCAGGCCTGCAACATTCAGCGTAACAGGAGTATTTGCCAACGGGCAGTTCCTATATACCTTGGGTATAGCATTAATGCCCGATATTACATCTATGGTCACCACAAGGTAACTTATTAATACAATGGGTTGGGAATTGCTGCATGTCGAGTCTGTTGCAATAAATACTATAGTGTGTGCACCCAGGCTGGTATCGCCTGGCGTCCACGTATATGTGCCATGCACAACTGCTGCACCGTTTCCTGGAACTGTAAATGTGTCGCCAGGCGTATTACTTATACTTTCAGAATCTACGTTAAGATATATTTTATTACTGTTAGAGCTTGAGGTTGCCGTCATAGTAAATGTAACGGGAGAATTGGGACAGGTGTAAATGACATTACCAGTACCCAATGCCGGGTTGGCCGCACTAAATAGCCCACCACTAATATTTTGCGGAATTGAATCTATAATAGGTGGGGGGGCATTACATGGTAGTACTGAAACCTGCACGTCGCGACGAGTAGAACCAAGTAGGGTTTTGGTTACCGGATCATATTTAGAAACCTTGAATGCCAGTACAAACTTCCCTTGTTTCGACGGGGTAAATGTTGCGATACCGGTTATCGGATCAACTATATATGGGGTCGCCTGGCTTTGTATCGGGTTTAAAAGTGTATATGGTATTCCTCCAATTGGTGTACTAGTATTATACGGAATTTCAGTATTGGGGCCACACCCAGGGGCACACGGTGTGCCGCCACAACCCCATGGTTGTTCATTTTCAACAAACAACGAGTCCCCGTTTGGATCGTATGGGCCATTAAAAAACTGATCTAGTTGATTGATGCACAAATAAGGTATTGGATCAATCGTAAACCGCGGAGAGTTTTCATTACCAAATAGATCATTAATATGGCAATCAATAGTTAATGAATAGCTAGATGCTGGTTGACATAGATTTTGAATACCTGCATTTCTGCAACAGTTTGTCCATACAAATGTCCAGTCAGAACAACGGTAAGGCAGATCTACTGTGTCTGTATAATTAAATCTATTAAAACCTGGCCATACAGAGGTAGGCTGCCTGCAAGAATTTAAAGCTTTGAAATTATTGCAAAGCTGATCCAATGTATCAGAACCATGCCCAACAATGGTATCCATTTGAAGACTTATAGTCGTAGGGAAAGCTTGGGTTGTAGAGCAATTACCGTTCGAGGTCATACTTACAGACTCCGGCGAACTCAATAATGATTGGCCGGCCTCGCATGCCCTATACACTCCTAAATGCACCACATAACGCAAAGGGTGTGCTGTAGTGCCTATATAAGTTACCCATAGATCCGCCGCACCAAAGTGTGATGCATAACCTTTGGTGAGGGAAAAGAGACTAAATAATACAATTACAAAGAATTTAGATAGTCGAGTTTTGTACATGAAGTGGCATTTAATTATATACTGCAATAAAAGTAAGAAAAAAAGAACAAAAATTTAACAACTGCTGTCACTTACCAATAAAAATTTTATTTCATTTATTATAACAAGACACACTATTGAAGCCAATTGGTTGGTTGGTTTTAAAGAATAAAACAGCTAAACACACATATTTATGTCATTAAAATAACACTGTTGTAAATACATGCTTTTATAAACGAGCAAGGCACCCTATAATGGGTGCCTTGCTTATCAATACAATATATTAAACAATATTTATCTAATCAGTGTTACAGTCCCTTGAAAGTTATCTTGTACCCCGTCTGGATATATTACCCTGATAATGTAATTATAGGCCCCTATATCCAGTAAATTGCCGTTCCATGTACCATCCCATCCATGGTTATCCGTAGCATTGAATATCTCCTGGCCCCAGCGATTAAAAATTCTAAATTCTATCACGCGTTCATACGTCAGGTTAGCTATTCTGAAGATGTCATTTTTGCCATCATGGTTGGGCGTAAATGCAGAAGGTACAAATATGTTCGACCGATAGTCTATGTTAACATTAATGGTATCGTATGCCGGGCAGAATTGGTTATATGCTATAACACTATACACGGTAGGTACGGTCGGTGTTGCAGTAGGGTTCATCAAATATTGGTCATCCAGGGTGAACGGTGGTGTCCACACATAGTTATACCTCACTCCCGGGCTATCTGGCGCTAACACCAGCTGGATGCTTGAACCATACTTAATAGTAGTGTCCTTAAATCCAAGGGTAATAGCCGGATACGGAATGGTCTGTACTCTTGAATATGCTGTGTCCGCACAGCCTACAGAATCTTTAAATACTATTATATAGCTTGTAGTAGTATCTGGTAGTGCTATTATGGTTTGGCAGGTATCACAGTTTATTGATGTTGCAGGTTTCAACTTATTCTGGTACCATTTCCAACCATTCTTTGTATCGGTTGCTATTAGCTGAACAGGAGAATTTACACACACTATAGTATCTGAAGGATAAACATATGGATGACGTGGAGGGTCAACATATATCGTCACTGAATCCATGAACGCACAACCACTTTTACCCCTGCTGATGACATAGTATTTTGAATCTGTATCTACATATACCTTGGGCATTTGGGTTGTAGAATCAGAGAAATAATGAGAACCATATATGTTTACCCAATCATAATAAAATGGCACTGTAGGCGCATGAAAATAGTTGAACCTGATAACAGGTATCTGATATAATGGGAAACCACCACTGGAGGCTGCCGCTCCGGTACAAACATTATCCGCATCATTAAATACAAAAGTCGATGATGGGTAGCCTGAATTAAAATAATCAAACGAAGGTGGGTTAAGCGTTATTGTTGAATTTGAATAGCAAATATCCACTAATAGATTTTGAGTGGTATCCCAATTATATACACTGTTAAACGGTATAGTAAAATAACCTGCAGCAGCAATAGTAAGCGGAGAGGCCGACGCATATACTTGTGTTCCACCAGGTATCAAACTGCCATCCGCGTTTACGGAATTCAATGTAGTACACATTAGCGATATAGATACATTGTTATACGTTGCACTCGAAGTTAGTACCCTTATCGAAAATGACATCCCGGTTAATGCACCGGATATCATACCCGAATTCAGCATGTCCTTAGCCTTCAGCAGGTACTGGTGGTGGGCCGACCCATTGCCTGTAAAAGGACTGCACGAGTTAGCATTGTTGCTGGCTCCGCCATATGAACCCAAAGTGGGTAATATTACTACAGAATCTGGTGTAGTCATGTCTGGAGGAGTTGACGGAATACCACAAGGTAAGTTAGTCGCCGGCTTATTCCCTACCGGGTGAGCGATAAGATCTACTGTTCCTTCTTTACACAAGATGATAGGTGATACGGGCGTAATAGAAATGTGATTGGTGTTATCCACATTTACAAATACAGTATCTACAGACTTACATGAAGGTGGCAAGCCTGTAACAGAGACGAAGTATTCTGTAGTATCCTGTGGATTTACTGTAGGATTAGCACTGGAAGGATTCGTTATGGGACTGCCGGTAGTATCTATCCAGCTATAACCAAATGTAGGAGGAAGACCTACTACATTAAGCGTAACAGGTACACCAGACTCTGGGCACAGTCTAAATGTTTTAGGTATAGCATTTATACCGGTAATAACATCTATATTAACCGTAAGGTAGCTTTTCAGCACCACTGGTTGTGCATTTGTGCAAGTAGAGTCAGTTGCTGTAAAGGTTACGGTGTGTACACCTACGCTAGTATCACCTGGTGTCCAGCTAAAAGTACCTCCGTTCGATGGTGTGCCATTATTACTTACAGTAAATGTACTTCCCGGTGTATTACTTAAAGCAGTGTCAAGTGACAGGAAGATGGAATTCACCCCCGATTGTGAGAATGAGTTCATAGTAAAATTGATAGGGGTATTAGGGCAAGTATACAACGTGTTAGTCCCATTACTATGTATAAATTGTCCCCCTGTAATATTCAGTGGCATAGAGTCTATTACTGGCGGTGGTGCATTACATGTAAGCACTGACACTTGCACATCGCGACGGGTAGAACCCATCAATACTTTAGTAATAGGATCATATTTAGAGACCTTAAATGCCAACACAAATTTACCTACTAAAGACGGGGTAAAAGTTGCAATACCCGTTATCGGATCAACAAGATAAAAAGCTGGTGTACTTAATATAGGATTAACAAGAGAATACGAGGGCACATAAGGAATTTCCCCATTTGGCCCACAGGTACAGGAAACACAACCTAAAGGCTGTACATTTTCTACAAAAAGGGAATCTCCATTAGGATCGTATGGACCGTTAAAGAACTGGTCTGGCTGGTTCAAACATAAATAAGGTATGGGGAGTACAGTAAAGCGGGGCGAGCTTTGGTTGCTATACAAATTATTAAAATGACAGTCAACTGTAATGTCTTGGCCCGACGGTGTGCATAAGTTTAATATTCCACCATTCCTGGCACCACTTAACCATGTAAAATGCCAATCCACACAACGATTAGGAAGATCTACAGTATCCACATAGCTTCTTTTTTCAAAACCCGGCCATCTGGATGCAGGCTGCCTGCAAGAATTCAGCGCATGATAGTTTGGGCAAAGTTGATCCAATGTGTCATCAGTTTGCATATACATCGGGATAGTTACCGATGCAAACTGGCAAGAATCAGAGCTCCATGTCACAGATTCCTGATTTGATAAAGAAGCCTGGTTGGGTTCACATGCACGGTACACATCCAGGTGTATCACATATCGCAATGGATGTGCGGTATTGCCAATATAGACAGCCCATATATCTGCAGCACCCAGGTGAGAAGCACTAACCTGATTGATGCAACAGAAAAAAACAAGTACTGAAAATAAAAGTTTCGATATTGGTCTTTTAAACATGAGTAAACGTAATTTATATGCGAAAATAAATTTAATTAAACGAATAAAACAGTCACAAGGTTACAAGAAACAAAAAAATATCCTGTTTGTAAAATTACAAGACAGGATATTTAAAAAAAAGGTTGGACGGGAGCATTTATTATTTCATCTGATTGCATCCATTCACGTAACTACTTGCCAAATTGTATCCAGGAACCACTCCTTATTATCAAATATGTGTTTTACCGGTTTAAATGCATTTGCTCTGGCCAATTCATCAGTTTGTTGTAAAGAGTATTTTTGAGATATTTCCATAAATATCATTTCACCTTTAGCAAAGTGTACCCACCCTACTTCTCCTATCCGCACTCTTTGTTTACTCAGACTTTTAAGATAGCTTTTACATGCGCCACTTGCTTCATCATAAACAGGGTAGTGCTCAAAACCAGCAAGGTTAAAATCCGCATCCAGTTCCCGGTTAATGCGCTGCAGGAGATTCAGATTAAACCTCTTGGTAGCGCCCGAAGCATCATTATATGCAGCTAATATTAACCTCGGATCTTTTTTAAGGTCGAACCCTGTCAATAGCAAATCGCCAGGATTTAATTGCTGGTGCAATTCATTTAAGAAATCGCCTGTATGCTCAAAAGGTATATTACCAATACTTGACCCTAAAAAAAGAACCACCTTCTTCCTCGAAGATATTTTTTTGATCTGCTTTAGCATATCAAAGTATTCCCCATTCATTCCATTTATGCGTATTCCGGGTATTTCATCAGGCAATTTATCAGATAGGTTTTCAATAACATGGGCAGAAATATCTATGGGATAATAGACAAAATCAGCCTTACGATCCTGCAGGTTTTTCAATAAAAAAGTTGATTTCATTGCATCACCTGCCCCTAGCTCCACCAGATCAAAGCTAGTGCTATGGCTCAGCATCAACTCCGATATCTCATCCGTTTTTTCTGAAAATATCTCTAGCTCACAATTGGTCAGGTAATACTCAGGAGTTTGCATGATCTCCTGGAACAATTTGTCTCCTGCCTCATCATAAAAATATTTTGAACTAAGCCTCTTGGGGGTTGCATTGAGGCCTTCCCAAACATCATTGAAAAATTTGTTCATATTATTTTTTTTATTGCGCCAATCGGATGCCCGTAAACTGCCATCTTAAATGAGTTTGAAAAAAATTCCTGTAGGTTGCACGACTATGGCCGGGCGGTGTTACCAGGGATGCTCCACGCAATACCATCTGGTTCACCATAAATTTACCATTGTACTCCCCTATAGCTCCAACCGCTTTTTTAAAGCCGGGATAAGGTAGGTATGCGCTATTGGTCCACTCCCACCGTTGTCCCCAATCAAATTGTTTATTAGCCACTTCCCATTCTTGTTCAGTGGGCAAACGCATACCACTCCATTCTGCAAAGGCTGCAGCTTCATAATAGCTGATATGGCAAACGGGGGCTGTAAGATCAATAGCTTTCAGTCCACCATAGGTGTAATTATACCATTGCCCTTCCATTAAATGCCAGTATAAAGGCGATACAATATGATTCGTCTTTACCCAGTCCCACCCTTCTGCATGCCAGAACCTGAAATCTGTATAGCCTCCTGAATTAATAAAATCAAGATATTGCTGATTGGTAATAAGGTTCGTTGCTATTTTGTATGGCTGCAAGTACACTTTGTGCCTATCCAACTCATTATCAAAACAAAAACCATCTCCTTTATACCCAATTTCATACACACCTTCCTCTATGGTTATAAAATCCACTTCAGCCAATGGAACAGTATCAGCAAATAAAAAGTCGGAATATACAGGGAACAGCGGATTATGGCCTAGGATATACTTAATATCTGTGTACAACAATTCCTGATGCTGTTCTTCGTGGTTCAGGCCAAGCCGTATCAATTCATAAAGTTCCTGCGAAATTTCGCCGTCCAGTAATCTGCTCATGGCTTCATCAACGTGAAGGCGGTATTTATAGATGTCAGACACAGATGGCCGGCTTAGATTACCTCTATCGGTCCTGATCACTCGGGTGCCTATCGTCTCATAATAGCTGTTGAATACATAATTGTAATCCGCATCAAATTCTTTGTAACCCGGCAGGTTAGGTTTTAGAATAAACGTCTCAAAAAACCAGGTCGCATGTCCAAGATGCCATTTGGGCGGGCTTACATCCACAATAGGCTGCACCACATAATCTTCTGTTTTCAATGGCTTGCATATCATTTCAGAGCGCTTGCGTATAGCTCTGTATATATCTGCCAATAATATCTTATTACTCTTCAAGTTTGTTCCTAAGGTCGGTGATTGTTCTAACATGTAGTATATCAGATTGTTGCCGGCGCATCATAAGCGCATAAGCATTGTTAAAGCCAATAGGTTTCAGCCATTTCAAATTGTATTTTTCTTTAAAACCATTCGCTACAAAATCGTACACATTATTTTTATTACCAGACAGTTTTTCAACTGTATCTTCTCTCGTTTGTAAAATCACTAATAAACCCGTGCCTGTATATTCAGGATACATATCTATCTGGTTATTCCGTATGGCTTCAAAGCAAATTTTTGTTCCACCCAGCCCGGTTTTATTTACTACGTCAATATGCGTGTACCCCCGTATCAGCATAGCATACATCTGCCCAAGTATATATTGCTCCGTAAATATCTTCGATCCTATCCTCACTGTACCCTGCCCCCCGATCTGTGGTTCATGCCACAAATTATGAACCAAAAGAAAATCTTTAGCAATTTTTTCCGGGCTCTGCTTCAGGTAATCTGCACGGTAGTTAAGGTCTGTCATTACAGAATCAGTTATAGTTCCTGCCAGCATGTTCAGCACTCTTTCCAGTTCAGGATATTGTTTAAGTACGTCCATCCGCACAACTGGAGCTGCATAATAAGGTGGAAAGATACCCTTGTCGTCCACAAGTGTAACCAGGTCATAGGCTTTCAGTCTCCCGTCTGTACTATACCCGCTGATCACATCTATCTTCTTTTCATAGGCCGCTTTATACATCACAGCGTCACTTACCACAACAGTGCGCATGTTAAGGTGATATTTGTTTTTCAGCCCCAGGTAACCGTCGGTACGTCCCATAAATTCAGGAGTAAACCCGGCAAGCAGCTTGCTGCCCGTTTCCTGTGGTATCAGGTAAAATGAAGAAAGGATAAGAACTATAGCTGGGAAAACAACCATACTCAGCTTCCATTTCTTAAAGTTCAAATGCTGGACCTTCGACAAGATAAAATCAAATAATATAGCTAGCAATGCAGCGGGTATGGCGCCGGCAAGCAGCATGTTGGTATTATTTAATGCTATTCCACCAAATATAAATTCTCCCAGCCCGCCTGCACCAATGTATGCCGCAAGAGTAGCAACGCCTACATTTATAACTGTTGCAGTTCTTATCCCCGCCAGTATCACCGGCATTGCAAGCGGTATCTCTATTTTAAACAATAGCTGGCTATAGCTCATACCCATGCCCGTGGCAGCTTCTTTTATCGCGCTATCCACTTCGGTTATCCCGGTATAGGTGTTCCGGATAATGGGCAATAGTGCGTACAGGAAAAGTGCAACAATTGCAGGTACAGGGCCTATGCCTAAAAGAGGTATCATAAAGCCCAACAGTGCTATACTCGGTATGGTCTGCAGCACATTAGCAAACCCCAAAACAAAACCTGAAAAACTATTTCTGCGTGCTATAAAGATACCCAGCGGCAACCCAATGAGTATAGAGAAAAATAAAGAAATAAAGGTGAGCCCTATATGCGTAAGGGTTTGCTCCAGCAATTTATCAGATTGTTGGACAGCAAAACTCCATAACGATTGGGTTTCCGGCATTAATACTATTTCTGTTTATAAATATGGTAAGCTTGCATTAGCATGCCCCATGTTACATTTTTTACCACACCTTGTTCGGTCAGCGCAAGCACTGCATCTTTTTCCTCGGCACCATCCAAAAGCTGCATTGCCACCCAAAGAGTGTCTTCCAGGCTTATTTTCAACATCGCCCTTTCCTGGCTGCTGCTTTCTACAAATGACCAAAGTTCTGCCAGTTTTATGGTCTGGAAAGTGAGTTGCAATCTCTGGTCATCCAGAAAGTTCCGCACAAAATTATTTGCTGGTTTGTTCAAAAGATCGCGGGCTGTCCCTATTTGCATGATCTTGCCCTTATCCATCAGGCATATACGGTCTCCCAGCTCAAAGGCTTCCTGCACATCATGTGTCACCATGATAATGGTTTTCTTTTTAAACTCGTCCAGTTCTTTAAATTCCTTTCTTATAGCTGTTCGGGTCACGGTGTCCAACGCACCAAACGGCTCATCCATCAGCAATAATGGCGGCTGTGCTGCCAGGGCTCGCGCTATATTTACCCGCTGTTGCTGGCCTCCGCTTAGCTGTGCAGGATAGGTATTTCTGTATTTTTCAGGATCCAGGTGCAGTTTCACCAATAGTTCTGTTACCCGTTTATCAGTATCGGCCTTACTCCACTTCAGCAAACCCGGTATGGTCGCTATATTTTCTGCAACTGTATAATGCGGAAACAAACTATTGTGCTGTAACACATAACCTATACCCTGCCTCAGTTGCATGGCTGGTTGGCCTGCTACATCCTTGCCATTCACTTTCACGCAACCAGCTGTGGGTGTAATAAGCTTGTTGATCATCTTTAGTGTAGTGGTCTTACCGCAACCACTGGTGCCCAGCAATACCAGGTTCTCCCCTTCAGCAACCGTAAATGAAATGTCATCTACAGCTACTGTATTACCAAAGCGTTGGGTTACCTGTTCCACATCAACCATTAGCCCTGTTTATCCAATGTCATAAATAAATTATTCAGCGATTCGGCAAAGGTAGGGTGTGCAAAAATGTTTTCCCTTATAACATCATAACCAATACCGCCCATCATTGCCATTTGCAATACACTCATTATTTCTCCTCCCTGCTCACCAAGTATAGCAACGCCAAGTATTTGCTTGGTATCAGCATCTACAACAGCCTTCATTAATCCTTTTGTTTCCCCGGTTTCTATACCCCTGGCTACATGGCTCATGGGCAGTATTGCCACTTTTATATTCAGTCCTTTTTTGCGGGCTTCTCTTTCTGTCATCCCAACCCTGCCCAGTTCCGGGTCAGTAAACATACAGTAAGGCACCTGTCGTCCGGCAATGCTTATATCCTTACCGTCCAGTATATTCTTACATACCACTATATAATCGTTGTAAGAAATATGGGTAAAAGCAGGGCCTCCCTTCACATCTCCAAGAGCATATACACCATCAACAGCTGTTTCCAGCTTATCGTTTACCTGTATATATCCTTTTTTGTCAATAGCTATTTTAGTATGTTCCAGCCCAAGGCCGGCAGTATTGGGTGTACGCCCCGCCCCTATTAGTACATGCGTACAATCCATCTCAATGTCCTTATCTGTTAATTTTATACTAGCCCGCAGCCCTTTATCAATTTTCTTTATTTCTTTTATTTCCGCACTTGTATGTATGGCTATATCTTCTTCAGTAAATATCTTCAATATCTCACGGGCTATGTCTTCATCCTCCTTTACCAATAGCTGTTCTGCATGTTCCAATATGGTTACCTTGCTGCCAAACCTACGATACATTTGTCCAAATTCCATCGCTATATACCCTGCACCAACTATCAATAGGTGCCCAGGTATTTCTTTCAGTTCCATAAGGGTTTCTGAAGTCAGATAAGGTACTTCTTTAAGCCCTGGTATTGGTGGTATAGAAGGTGAACAACCGACATTTATGAATATCTTTTCAGCTGTTAATATCTCACTGCCGCCATTATTCAGGTTAACCACTACAATTTTATCATCAGTAAAAGCTGCTTCACCATATATCAGCTCTATTCCAGGAACAGAGATAAGGCTTTTTTCAGAGCCGTGCCTGAAGCTCGATACCACCTGCGCCTTACGTTCTATAACAGCGGGCATGTCAACGGTCACGTCGCCCGTACCTATCCCATATTCGTCGCTCCTCCTGGCTTGGTAAGCCATTCTTGCCGAGGCCACCATAGTTTTGGTAGGGGTGCACCCTACGTTCACACAAGTGCCACCTGGCCATTTTTGTTCTATAATGGCCACCTTCCAGCCAGCTTTAGCCAACCGTCGGGCCAACGGAGTTCCAGCCTGGCCAGAGCCGATAATTATTGCATCATATTCTTTCATGGTATTCGTAATTAGCTAACCACTTGTACTCCTTTCCAAAAGGCCACATAATTTTCTATATTCTTTGCAGCATCTTTGGGATCTGGATAAAACCATGCCGCGTCCTTATTGTCCTTCCCATCTACATGTAGTGTATAATACGATGCCTCCCCTTTCCAGGGGCAATGGGTATGGGTATCTGAGGGTTTAAGGAATTCTTCTTTCACTGATCCTTTTGGAAAGTAATGATTATTCTCTACTACAATCGTATCATTACTTTCTGCAATTACTTCGTCATTCCATACTGCTTTCATGATGAGGTGTTTTGTTTACGAAAAATAATATTTTTATATGAAACAGCTAAAAAAATCTTGTTATAAGACTATAACGTCAAAACTTATCTTTATGTTCTAAACTCATTACTTTTGCGCAGTGCAGGCAAAACCATACAATTGAATATTGCATTTGCGCAACTGTAATTATAAAACATTAACCTTAAAACAATACACATTTTCATGGCTAAGATTAAAGTAGCAAACCCAGTAGTAGAGCTGGATGGTGATGAGATGACACGTGTGATTTGGAAGTATATTAAAGACAAACTGATACTCCCTTACCTCGAAGTCGATATTAAATATTACGACCTCGGCATGGAGTACCGCGATGCGACTAACGACCAGGTGACCGTAGATGCTGCCAATGCTATAAAACAATATGGTGTGGGTATTAAGTGCGCTACCATCACTCCCGATGAAGCACGCGTAAAAGAATTTAACTTAAAGCAAATGTGGAAAAGCCCTAATGGCACTATCCGCAACATACTGGATGGTACCGTGTTCCGCGAGCCCATCGTCATCAATAATATCCCTCGCCTGGTACCTAACTGGACAGCCCCCATCATGATTGGTCGTCACGCATTCGGCGACCAGTACCGTGCTACCGATATGGTCATCAAGGGCAAAGGTAAGCTTACCATTAAGTTTGAAGGCGAAGATGGAAAAACTGTAGAGCACGAAGTGTATAACTTCAAGGGCGATGGCGTAGCACTCGCTATGTACAATACCGACGAGTCTATCCGCGGGTTTGCACATTCCTGCTTCAATATGGCTTTGTCTAAAGGCTGGCCTTTATATTTCTCTTCAAAAAACACCATCCTGAAGAAATATGATGGTCGCTTCAAAGATATTTTTGAAGAAATATACCAACAGGATTATAAAACCAAATTTGAAGCTGCAGGTTTAACTTACGAACACCGCCTTATTGATGACATGGTAGCCAGTGCCCTTAAATGGCATGGTAACTTTGTATGGGCTTGTAAGAACTACGATGGTGATGTGCAAAGCGATACTGTGGCACAGGGCTTCGGTTCACTCGGTCTTATGACTTCTGTATTGATTACCCCAGATGGTCAGACTATGGAAGCTGAGGCTGCACATGGTACCGTTACCCGCCACTACCGCGAATACCAGAAAGGCAGGCCAACTTCTACCAACCCAATAGCCTCTATCTTTGCATGGACTCGTGGTTTGGCCTTCCGCGGCAAGCTCGATAATAACCAGGAGCTGATAGACTTCTGCGAAGCACTGGAACAAGTATGCATAGAAACCGTTGAAAGTGGTAAAATGACCAAGGACCTTGCAGTTTGTGTAAGCGGTAACAGCGTGAGCCATGGTACAGACTACCTCTATACCGATGAGTTCCTAGAAGCCCTGGACGAGAATTTAAAGAAGAAACTAAACAAATAGATCCAATTAATAAATTACCTAAAAGGCCGGACCTCCATCCGGCCTTTTGTACATCTGTCAATTACCGGCATAGGCTGTGAATACTAACATTTCCACAATTCAATTCCTGCCAATTTTAATAATTTGCACCAGAAAAATTTGTTGATGAAATACCTTTTTACCCTTGCATTCTTCCTGTCTGCACAATTCTTGTTTGCACAACCTGTTACGATCAATACAACACTCGTAAATGTCGGTTACGATTTTGTTCACAACATCCCTATTGCAGGCACACAATTCAATTTTGATTACGATATCGAGAAATACGATCTCGACACTGCAAAAAATGAGATACTAGTAGTGTTAAAAAAGGTAATGACCAACAGAACCATGGGTGGGATCGCATTGATCGACTTGAACACGGGAAAAGTAAAATGGTCTCACAAGTTGATCAGTTTTGATGTCGTTTTTACAAAAGACATGTACCAGGTCATCACCGAGAACAAAATATACTGTCATCTTCGCGAAAACGATGATTTGCTTTGGGAACGCAAAACTGATGAAAAATATTTACTGCCTTCTGCATTCCTTACCTACAAAGATAAAAGCATTAGCCGCATCGACCCCAAAACCGGCGATTTCCTTTGGCAGGAAAAAAGAAAAATAAATCCCGCAAGCTTCTCAAATGCTGGCTACCTCAACGATTCCACTATTTTATTATCCGCAAGTGGTCTCCATACTTTCAATATCAACAATGGTACTGGATGGAATTATGACTTGCGTACTACCGAGAAAGACTATTCAGGACTTATAGTTGGAAATATATTGGGCGTAGCTTTTGGTGTATTTACCGGATTTTACATAATTTCCTTAGGCGGTCCGCAAATCTACCATAGTGGTTCAGGTACCCTGTTCGATTCAAGCAATATTTATACAACATCCCGGGATGAACTGATTTGCCTCAACACAAAAGGCGAAAAGCAATGGGGTATAAACTATAATACTTATATACCTTTTTGTAAAGATAATAATGGTATGGGCGATGACGATAAAAATGCCAATAACTGTAGCCGTGTCAACATCGGCATTTCGGTAATTTACAAGCGCCCAAATACTACAGTTCTGTTCGCAAAGGGCTTTATTTATAAGGGGGTCAAACAAACAAAAGTACGTACCAGCAAAGCTTTTCTTGCCGGTTACAACGATACTGGCAAAACCATTTTCTACACATCGTTAGGAGAGGAGCAGTTTATTACCGAAACCGAAACTTATGGTGATACATTGATGATAGCCTACAAAGACAGCATGGCTTTATATAGTTTGGCTACTGGTGGCAAATTAGCTGCAGCAAATTACCAGGCACTGGGTGTTAAAACGTTCGGGCAGCCTTTTGTAGCCCGTAACTACTTTACGCTAAATCCTGATAGCAGTTATACCCCTCTTACACAGACATATCCCGGTTATTACTTCGGCGCAGCAAAAGACGAAACCCAAGCGGTTGGTGTGGATCCGTTTGCACAAAAAACGCAACTTGTAAAAAAGACAGATTTAAAATATCAAGTAGCACAGGTATCAGACTGGCACTATTTGTCTGCGGGTGGCTATAATGCTATAGTTGTTCAAAACAAAAAGAAAATTGCCACCATCACCTTGGGACCAAAGGCCCAGTTTTACCAAGGTAATATCATGTGTGCAGATGACCACCAGCTTACTGTCATTAATAAAGAACCGATGCCCCACTAATGAGCATATCAGCCATTGTGTTATTCTTTTTACATCGCGATTGCATCAGTTATCAAGGTTAGGTATATATTTGTGGAAGTAATTTTTATTAGCTTGATGCGGTCATTAGTCATTAAAAACATACCTGGCAGCTTACCATGAACTTGATATCCCAGGTAAAGAAAACATATTACGACCTACCACTAAATCTCAGGCGTTTCCTGGTGCGTGCTTCAATTCTATTTATAGCATGGGAGCTGCTCTACAACCTGTTACTAAAACCCATTGGTATCCCAGACGATCAGCTTACCCACTTTGTTGTTATTTATACTTATAAGCTGCTTACCCTTTTCTATAGCAACGTTACCTACAGCGGCGCATCTATTTATATGAGTGGCAAGCTGGCTATAATTATAGCTCCTGCCTGCAACGCTCTTGAGTTGTTGGTGCTATATGTGGGCTTCCTGCTCTGCATCCCCACTACCCCCAAGCGTTTCTGGTTGTTTACCATTGGTGGGCTGGCATTGGTGGTAGTACTCAACATTTTAAGGTGTGCAGCCCTCGCAGTGCTGTTTTATAACAACCACCCCATTGCAGATTTTGCGCACCACTACCTGTTCAAGATCTTTATTTACGGGGTCATCTTCTACCTGTGGATTCTCTACAGCAAAAAGTATATGCAAAATGCGGCGTAATTGGGTTTCATTACTGTGTGTTTTTGCCATCATAGCCATCAGCTGGATAGATAGCCAATACTTTAACGATGTTGTGGGCATGGCCGATACAAAAAGGAAAGTATTTCATATACTGTTCCTGGCATTGGTAATGGGCATAGGTTACATCCCTTTTGCTGTCAACAATATTAAGTGGACACGCCAGCTTTGGATCTTTAGTTACACTCTTGTATTCGCTATTATCCTGGCAACCGGCGCGCTCAACAAGGTATTCCATTTCAGCACCGGTTTTATGGACGAAATATTTCTCCTCAGAATATGGTTTTGCAGCCCGCTGCCGTTTATGGCCATATTTGTGCTGTCAAAACTAAAGGGTATGGTGAATACTGAGAATAAACAAGCACCCACAAATTCTGATATAGATGCATAGCCGCAGATAATTTATTATTCTTAAGCAATACTGTACCTTCGCGCAATTATTCTTTATAATACCATTACAATAACCGTCGCTTACAATTATGGGGTTTTTCGATAAAATATTTAAGAGGAATAAAGAGCAGGAAGAACAAAAAGAGGCCCTGGATGAAGGGCTGAAAAAAACCAAGGAAAGCTTCTTCTCCAAGATCACCAAAGCTATAGCAGGCAAAGATAAGGTGGATGAGGAAGTGCTCGACCAGGTGGAAGAAGCGCTGGTGGGTGCAGATGTGGGTGTAGATACAACTGTTGCCATTATCAAGCGTATAGAAGAGCGTGTAGCAAAGGATAAGTATGTTGGAACTTCCGACCTCAACCGCATTTTACAGGAAGAGATAATGAATATACTCACTGCAGCTCCAAGCAATGAGTTTGAAACCTTTGACATACCCGCGAACAAAAAACCATATGTAATACTGGTCGTGGGCGTGAATGGTGTGGGTAAGACCACCACTATAGGCAAGCTGGCTTACAACTTTAAAAAGGCAGGCAAGAATGTATTATTAGGCGCTGCCGATACCTTCCGTGCCGCCGCTGTCGATCAGCTAACTATATGGAGCGAACGCACAGGTGTGCCTATTGTAAAAAAAGAAATGGGCAGCGACCCTAGTTCTGTAGCTTTCGATGCCGTAGCCAGCGGTATAGCCCGCGATTCAGATGTAGTCATCATCGACACCGCCGGACGCTTGCACAACAAAGCATACCTTATGGATGAACTGGGCAAAATACGCCGCGTCATCACCAAGAAAATGCCTGATGCGCCGCACGAAGTACTGTTGGTACTTGATGGCAGTACCGGCCAAAACGCATTGGAACAGGCTCGCCAGTTTACTGCCGCTACAGATGTTACAGCCATAGCCATTACCAAGCTCGATGGTACAGCCAAAGGCGGTGTAGTACTGGCAATAGCCCACCAATTTAAGATTCCGGTAAAGTACATAGGCGTTGGCGAAAGAATGGAAGACCTCCAGATCTTCAACAAAGAAGAATTTGTAGATAGCCTTTTTAGCTTGAAGGATTAAGGTTAAAGGCACAACAGCCTAAATATACCGTCATTTTGACCGAGCTCCTTCAGCGAGAGAGAAATCCGCCTAATCAAGGAACTGACCCCCTGGTCCCAACCCAACTAAAGTACCATGCCCAAACAAAGTGCCGGCATACTCGTATACCGCAAACACAACAACCAGTTGCAGGTACTGCTCGTGCACCCCGGTGGTCCGTTCTTTTCAAAAAAAGACTTAGGCGCATGGTCTATACCCAAGGGAGAGTTCACTACAGAAGACCCGCTAACCGCAGCAATACGTGAATTTAAAGAAGAACTGGGCATAGACATAGCTGGCAACTTCCATCATCTTGCCCCGGTAAAACTAAAGAGCGGAAAAATTGTTCACGCCTGGGCAATAGAGGCCGATCTCGACATCTCCCAAACCGTATCCAACACCTTCACCATCGAGTGGCCACCCCGCTCCGGAAAAATGCAGGAGTTTTCTGAGGTGGATAAGGTAGAGTGGTTTACTATAGGCGAAGCAAAGGAAAAGATAAATGGTGCGCAGGTAGGGTTTATTGAGGAGTTAGTGCGTATTACTCATTTGTAAACCACATGTCCTACATTTCAAAAAGCCACCACTATTCACTAATATTTATACTTCATATATACAAAACGCCTGCAATTGCCTGACGTTAAAGCTGGTATAAAGATCTCTTCAACTCCTCTATCCCCTCAGTTGCCGGCATCTCAATATTAATAACGTTCTTATAGCGCTTTACTGGTGGTATCTTTTTGTCCAGGATGTATTTCTTTACTTCTGGTTCCACATAGTCAACCAGCCCTGCCGCCGGATATACGGCCAGCGATGTACCGATAAGCACAAACACATCGGCCGATGCCATAATGGGTATAGATTGTTCAATGGCGGGTACCGGCTCTTCAAACCACACTATATGTGGCCTTAGCTGGCTGCCTTCATCATTCAGGTCGCCGAGCACTATATCCGTGGTTATAGGAAGCGCATAACGCTCTATGTGCGGGTGGTGTTCGCTGCGCATTTTCAATATTTCACCGTGTAGGTGCAGCACATTGGTACTGCCGGCGCGCTCATGCAGGTCGTCTATGTTCTGGGTAACTATATGTACATCAAAATCGCTTTCCAGAGCCGCAAGGCCAATATGTGCCGCATTGGGTTGGGCATTTAGTATGTCCCTGCGGCGCATGTTATAAAAATCCAGTACCAGTTTGGGGTCTTTGCGCCAGGCACGCGGTGTAGCTACATCTTCTATATTATACCCCTCCCACAGGCCATCACTATCCCTAAAGGTACGCAGACCACTCTCTGCACTAATGCCGGCACCTGTGAGTACCACTAATCTGGGTTTGCCCATAGGTAATAGTTTGAGGCTATAAATATACTCACTTTCATTTGGGCTACAGCCCGATAATCATTAAAAAAATAGCTCCAACTTAGAAGTCGGAGCTATAAAAAATATGTTTTGAAAAGAATGTTAAACACTTAAACAGCCAGTTCCAGTTTGTCTTTAAGATGCATCAACATTTCATTACTCATGCGGTTCAGGTCAAAGTTATGCTGCCATCCCCAATCAGCACGTGCAGCACTATCGTCAATGCTCTTGGGCCAGCCATCTGCTATCTGCTGCCTGAAGTCAGGAGCATAGTCTATTTTAAAATCCGGTATATGCTTTTGTATAGAGGCTGCTATTTCTTTAGGAGAAAAACTAATAGCGCCAATGTTGTATGCCATGGTCAATTTCACCTTTTCCAGTGGTGCCTCCATCAACTCAATGGTACCACGTATAGCGTCGTCCATGTACATCATGGGCAGATATGTATTCTCAGAAAGGAAGCAGGTAAAATGGCCTTTCTGCAAGGCTTCGTAATAGATGTCAACCGCATAGTCGGTAGTACCGCCCCCGGGCTCGCCCTTCCAGCTTATAAGGCCGGGATAGCGCAGACTACGTACATCCAGGCCGTAGCGCTGACGGTAGTATTGGCACCAAAGCTCACCTGCATACTTACTAATACCATAAACAGTGCGGGGCTCTACAATAGTTTGTTGCGGGGTATTATCGCGTGGCGTGGTTGGACCAAAAACGGCTATGGAACTTGGCCAGTAAACACGAGTCAGTTTTTCCTGCACCGCCATATCCAACACCTGCAGCAGGCTCTTCATGTTTATATCCCATGCACGCATCGGGTCTTTTTCGCCGGTAGCAGATAGCAAGGCAGCCAGAAGATATATCTGCGTGATCCCCTCTTTCTTTATCATGGCCAGTATGGCCGGGGCATCCATCACATTCAGATTATAAAATGGGCCTGTACCCTTCAGTAAATGATGCTCTGCCTGTATATCTGTAGCTACCACATTGTTGTTACCATACGCCTTGCGCAGCGCTATGGTAAGCTCCACACCTATCTGCCCGCATGCGCCGAGAATCAGGACTTTTTCATTTTTCATTTTCTACCTGGGATGTAATTGTAAAAAAATGAAACGACCTGCAAGAAATTTCTTGATGATCGTTCTATACTATACTGCTATATCAAAAATAACTTATTTCATGTCTTCTTCTATCATCTTGATGAAATCATCAAAGAGATACCTTGAATCATGTGGGCCTGGTGTTGCTTCAGGATGGTATTGCACAGAGAATGCTTTTTTACCTTTTATCCTTATGCCTTCTATGCTGCCATCGTTCAGGTTCACATGGGTTACTTCCACATGGTCGCTGTTCTTTATAGCTTCCGGGTCCACACCAAAACCATGGTTCTGCGTGGTGATCTCAGATTTACCTGTTTGCAGGTTTTTCACCGGATGGTTAAGGCCACGGTGGCCATGGTGCATTTTGTATGTAGGTATGCCGTTAGCTTCAGCAAGTAGTTGGTGTCCCAGGCATATACCAAAGAATGGTTTGTTGGTCGCCAGTATTTCCTTTACAGTACTTACCGCATAGTCCATGGATGCCGGGTCACCGGGGCCATTTGAAATGAAGAACCCGTGAGGTTGAAATTCCAGTAGTGTAGCCAGGTCTGTTTTGGCTGGGAACACTTTTACATAAGCCCCACGGTCTGTAAGGTTCTGAAGGATGTTTATTTTCACCCCATAGTCCATTACAGCTATCCGTAAAAACGCATCCGGATTACCCAATGTGTAGGGTTCCTTAGTCGATATTGTTGAAGACAGTTCAAGACCGCTCATGTCAGGCACCTTGTTCAGTTCAGCCTGCAAACCTTCCATATCTGTTATCTCTGTAGATATAATGCAGTTCATAGCGCCCTTGCTGCGAATGTGCTGCACCAACGCTCTGGTATCTACATCATAAATGGCAACAATATTATTCTTTACCAGGTAGTTTTCCAGGCTGTCGTTAGCCTTAAAACGAGAGTAGCGCTGCGAGATATTCTTGCAGATAAGCCCTTGTATCTTGATGGAATCAGACTCTACATCACCATCCTTAACACCATAGTTGCCTATATAAACGTTGTTCATAATAAGCACCTGCCCGGTGTAGGAAGGATCTGTAAATACCTCCTGGTAACCGGTCATGCCGGTATTAAAGCAGATTTCTCCGCCGCAGGTACCTTTAGCGCCAAACGACTTTCCTTTCAATAATGTGCCGTCTTCAAGTAACAGCAGTGCGGGAGTTTCAAGTTGAGGAACAGACATAATGGGTGCAAAAATAAGTTAACTGACGGACTTATTTTCACGTAATTCTTATAAAAACAGGAGAATATCGCTAATGATATGGTAAAATTAATACTCTGTTGCTATGCCTTTCCCGCCCTTAACGAAAAATAGAACGTTGCTCCCTTATTATCCTCGCTTTCCACCCATATTCTTCCTCCATTTTCTGCAATGAATTCTTTACAAAGCATCAGTCCCAGGCTAGTACCTTTTTCTCTCGCTGTACCCTCCCTGCTGGCATTGAAGGCTTCAAAAATACTTTCCTTTACTTTTTCACTCATACCTATACCATCATCAGAAACAGCAAAGATCATATATTGGGGCGAAAGGCTTTTTTCGATATGTATTTCTACCCTTCCATTTATGTTACAAAATTTTATAGCATTGGATAAAAGGTTACGTATCACAAAATCAAAATGGGAGGTATCGGCAAATGCGCTAGTATCTTTAGGTACTTTATTAATTACAGTAATTTCCTTTTGGTTAGCAGCTTCTTTAAGCAAACCAATATTGTTGCTGATGATGCTGGAAACATTGAAGTTCTTTTGCTCCAGTGCTATGCCTTTTATGCGCGACTGCCCCCAGTACAATAGTTTGTCTAAAGTATCCAGCGATGCTTTACTGTGTACATTCAACCGGGTAAATATCTCCCGGAGCTCTTCAGGATCAAGACCAGTAGTATCATTTTCAAGCAGGTCAAGCATACCTATTATGCCATTGATCGGCGATCTCAGGTCGTGACCAATAATTGAGAATATTTTGTCTTTTACTGTATTCATTTCCTGCAGCTGCACCTGCTGCACCATAAGCTTACCATTTAGCTTTTTAATATTCCGGAAAAAGATGGCAAAGATGAAGAACATAAAAATCACAGAACCAGCTATATACAGTATTATATCGCGCTGTAGTGCATTTTTCTTGCTCTGTAGTTCCAGGTGTTTTATGGTACCTTTAGTTTTATCCAGGTCATAGGTAGCTTCCAAATTGGCTACCTCTTTTGCTTTTTCAACATTAAATAAACTATCTTTTAAACTGGTGCTTTTTTCAAAATCTTCAAGGGCCTCTTTATACATAGCCTGTTGCTTATGCACACTCCCCATTTGGTTGTATATATTTACTTCCAGTTGTTTCTGCCCTATTTGTCGTGTTATATCCAACGCCTCATTCAGATATACAAGGCTCTTATCCGTATTTATCTTGGCCGTTATTGAAGCCAGGCTAATGAGCGATCGTGCCTCTTCTTCGCGCATCTTGCTTTCCCTTGTTATATCCAGCGCCTTTGTCTGGTATTCAATAGCTGCACCCGTACTATCCATATGGTCGTATGCTATACCCATATTTATGTATAACAAAACACGTATGCCTGCATACTCTGGTTTGTTGCTCAGATCAAGCCCTTGCTGAAAATAATTTACAGCTTGCTTGTATTTACCCAATTTATCGTAAACAATACCAATATTATTGTAGAACATAATATTGGCTTTAGAGAATGGTAGGCTGCTGCTGAGCTCCTTTACTTTTTTATAGTAATCCAATGCCTTATCTAGGTTGCCATTCTGTTCATTTAGCGCACCAAGTTTTAAGTAAGTTTGGCTGATGCCCTCTATATTCTTTATGCTCTCATTTATCTTTAAAGCGGTAAAAAAATACTTAGTTGCACCTTCGTAATTACCGTTTTTTGCTTCTAATATCCCCAGCCCGTTATTGGCGTCAGCCATTCCGGGTTGATAATCCACCTCTTTAAATATTTCCAGCGCATCGGTAAGGCGTTTGCGGCTTAGTATCATACGGCCCTGGGCCTGGTCTATCATAGCCAGTTGTCCCATCATTATACCCTGCCCCAGCCAATACCTGCGGCCTACAGCATATTCCATTCCCTGCTGTGCATAGTAAACTGCAGAATCCGGCTGAGTGAACATGTATGCGTTCACAATAGAGTTATAAGTATTTATTTTTTCAGAATCAGAAAGTGCAAATTTTAATCTGGCGATCTTTTGCGCAATATCTACTTGCCCATACATTAACATGGGCAGTTGCAATATAAAAAATAACAAGTAAAATTTTTCTCTAAATCCGTTCAACACCATTAAGTCATTTTATACTGCTTATGCACACTAAAACAAGCTGTTCGGTCTATCCTATAGTTATACGAAAACAATGCCTTCCCGGCTTTAAATCATCTATTTAAAATATCCCTTGTATCAGAAATACAATACCACCTGCGGCAATAACCATGCTTCCTATCCATAATACTTTTTTTCTAGCCAGTATGGAAATTGCAGATATGGCTATAGCTATCTGGAATAGGGTAACTGCCCGCGCAAGCACCTTATGCCGTGAAAGATGATACTCTGATTCTTTTTCGCTTTCGTGTGCAATATCCATTATTTCTTTTTTCTGCTGCTCATACTGTGCCATCTTGTGCTTATCTGAATCATTAATGGCATATCCCGAAGCAAGCAATAACCTATTGCCAGATGCTGCGATCTCAGACTTTATACTTTTTGCCTGGTAATAAGACCATTGGTTAGATGCTTTTATCTGCTCCATTATAGCCTCGTTGGCATGGTCGCCACCTAGTAAGCCACTTATTGCAGCAAGTACTGCAATTATTGCAGTTGAAAGTGCAACATGGAAAAGCCATTTCTCTTTTTTCTCCTCTGCCTCTTCGCGTATTTTATCCCTCAGTTGTTCTGTAGGGTCTTCCATTTCTTCCATAAATGTACTTCTGCGTTATTTTTTGTTTAAACAAATGCCAGCTGATGCATCAAGTCCCGTGCCGGTCAAAATTATTCCTACATTCGCCCAATGAAGCATCTATGCGCTACATTACTAATATTCCTGTCCTTATATGCTATTCCTGGTTATGCGCAGACCGAAGGCAATAAACAGGTTGTTGTATTACCCATAAATATACAAGTTCCTGCCAATGCGAAAAAATTAGCCACAATAAAATTAGGAAATAATAATACACAGGTACATTGTGTATATGATGAACTGTTGGCACAAATTAAAGTGAAGGCAGCTAATGCCGGTGGAAATCTGGTAAAGATCAGAAAATTAATATCTCCTTACTTTATAGGCACTTGCTATAAAATAGAAGCGGATATATATAGCTGCCTGCCACTACCACACTACGATATAACAGAAGACGAAAAACCTGTTATGGTCACCCAACTCGGCGACACATCAAAGTATGCATTGCTGTATGTTTATCGACTACAGGACACACTAACTTTTCAGCCAGGATATAATTTATACATGAACGATTCGCTACTATGCCATGTGAAAAGTAAATCGAAAAATGCGATAAAAATATACCAGTCTGGCAAGATAACTCTTACTGCCGAAACAGAACAAAAGGTATCAGTAGTGTTGGATATGGATCCAGGCCATATTTACTTTTTGCGATGCGGTACCACAACTGGCTCTTTCCGGTCAATACCATTCATGGAGGAAGTACCCTTTAATACCGGATTATCCGAATATCAAAGCTTAATAAAAACAAAGAAAGATCTGGATATAAGTTACCTGAACCAAATACACTAAAGTTTATATCCCGGCTTAATCATATCGGGATGCGCTTCCTGATATTTGCGGACGTCTCTTATTGACACATTCTGCACATAAGGATTTTCAGGATGTTCCTTTACATAATTCTGGTGGTAGTCTTCTGCTTTCCAGAACTTGGCAAATGGTACTACCTGCACAGCTATAGGTTGCCTGTACTTTCCAGTTTTATTCATCTGTGTTATCATCTGATCAGCGTAAGCTTTTTCAACTGGGTTGTCATAAAATATCAAAGACCTGTACTGTGTTCCTTCGTCAGGCCCCTGGCCATTTATCTGTGTAGGGTCTTCCATAGACTCAAAATATACTTTCAGCAAGGTGGGGTAAGATATCTTAGAGCTGTCATAGTAAACCATTACACTTTCAGAGTGGCCGGTGTTACCTGTTTCTACATCTTCATATGTAGGATTCTTAGCAGTACCTCCCGCATAACCAGAGACAGCTGTTGCCACCCCCTTTATACTTTTAAATAAAGCCTCTTCATGCCAAAAGCAACCAGCAGCAAATGTTGCAGTCTTATACTTAGATAGGTCGGCGGGTACTGTATCTATAGCAATAGCTTGCTTTGAATTTTGGTTAACCTTTGTACCCTGCGCGCAGGATGCAAAACAGAAGGCCATCAATACAAAGAAATAAAAAGTTGTATGTTTCATTTAATGTGCTTTGTTACAAATACGACTGAAAGGCAAGAAAAGTTTAAAAAAGATGTTAAACACGATTGAAATTAACAATATTACTTCCCATCAAACACATTCTAAATTTAAAATTCACATTTTAAAGCAAATAAAATTATTTTTAGCTCGTAAGTATAACACCATCAACACTCAGCTGGCATATAAAATGCTAACTATGAATTACAGAACATTCACCTATTTACTATTCACTGTTTTTTCAACAATCATTTTTAGTGATTGTAAGCAAAAAAGCACCCCTGTATGTGCGCTGGTCTATAGCGATGGTTCGCCTGAATTCAATAAGACAATAGACATTGCTACTCAGATGCACGATTCAGGGTTTGCAGTAAAAGCTTTACACTACCTCGATTCAAATTTCATCAATAATCCACCCACAAACCAACTTGATGTATTCCACTACTATTATTTTTGCTTCGACTATTATAATAATCATATTGAGTCTAGGAATCCCCAAAAAGCTGAGATATACAGTGATAGTATGTTGTATGTACTTGAAAAAAACAAATTGCAGAATATCTATGTAAAACAATATGCCCAGTCTATATTTTCTAAAGGGGACGCTTTATTTAATGCCAGGCGATATACTGAAGCGTATAAATATTTTTATGAGGCCAAAACCATTATTAAAGATAATATTGATCCTTGTGCCCTTGCCGACTACAGCTACAGACTAGGGATGGTATTATATAAACAAGATAGATTCCTGGAGGCTGCATTCTACTTTGAAGAATCCTTTAATGAATTTAACGCCTGTGATCTTGATTTTGCCATTTTTTACAGGCGACAAGAGCTATTGGATAACATAGGGCTAAGTTTTTCTAAAGCCGGCGTTTCAGATAGTGCTATGTTTTACTTCAACTCTGCGCTTAAATACATAAAAGAAAATTATGAAAAATTCCCTGCCAAAACCACAGCATTTAGAGATAAAGCTAATGCTGTAGTAATAGGTAACATGGCAGTTGTATATGGCAATATGGGTGAGGAAAACAAGGCAATAGATTTATTGCAAAAAAGCATTTCAATAAACGAGCGTAAGGGTTTTGACCCTCTGGATGCACAATTGAATCGGCTAAAGCTGGCAAATATTTATTACAAACACCACATAAGCGCTGGTATGCGCAATGAACTGGATCTAATAACAAAAACAAATGATAGCCTTCCTGACCAGAATGTATTGCTGAGTTTATACGATATGGAGTGGAAATATTATGACATGACAAAAGATGTAGCAAATGCTTTCACATACCTTTTAAAATACCACAGGCTCAGAGATTCCATTGATGTGCAAATGAGAACATTGCGGGAAACCGACCTCAATGAACAGGTAAAAAACATGGATAAACAGTATCAGATATCCACTCTCGAAAAAAACAACGAACTGAAAAAGACATACCTTATTATAGCGTTGCTGGGAGCCGTTATGTCTGCAATAATCTTCCTGCTTGTATTTAATGACTGGAGAAAAACACAACGAAATGTACGGGCTTTGACTTACTTGCACAATCAGGTAAGTTCACAGAAAGTAGAGTTAGAGCATTTGCTGAAAAGGCTTGAAGATACTCATAAAGAAAAAGATCGGGTACTGCGGGCAGTAGCACACGATATACGCAACCCCATAGCTGCTATATCATCCCTGTCAGACTTGTTGGTGGCCGAAGATTATAATTATAGCAATGAGCAGATGGAACTGCTCACCTACATAAAAAATTCTTGTACCGATGCACTGTCTTTAACCAAAGAAATATTGGAAGCCGCTGATCCCTCAAAAGCGGAAGCCCTGGTAAAAGAAGACACTGATATAAAAAGAATGTTTGCAGACTACATTCAGCTCCTACGCTTTAAAGCAGCAGAAAAGCAACAGAATGTAAATGTCCAGTTACCATATGAACCTACGCACGCTGTTATAAATAAAGATAAAATTTGGCGCGTTATAAGCAATCTAGTGAATAATGCAATAAAATTCAGTCCGCAAAGCAGTACAATTGATGTAGTTGTTACGAGAAAAAACAATGAGCTACAACTTAGCATTCACGATACAGGCATTGGCATACCAGATAGTATAAAGGATAAGGTATTCGATATGTTTACTGAAACTAAACGGCTAGGTACAGAGGGAGAAAAACCATTTGGATTAGGCCTTTCTATCTCCAAACAAATTATTGAAGCCCACAATGGCAAAATATGGTTTGAAAGCAGCGCGGACCACGGTACAACCTTTTTTGTAACTATACCGGCAGAAGGTGCCTAGTCTATTGTAAGTTAATAAGGGCGTAATATAGTCAACACAAATATCGAAGCCCGCTTCGCTATCTTTGCATATATCTTTCAATATGCAGAAGAGGTTTTGTTTATTACTCACCCTGTTCATACTTACATTTAGCAATACAATAAGTGCCTGGGGCATTTACGGGCACAAACATATAACCCGTGCAGCCATTTTTGCTTTACCTGCAGATATGCATGTGTTCTTTTATAACCACGCAGATTTTCTTATAGAAGAATCTGCTGTGCCAGACGTACGCAAATATACTATGGGCGATAAAACAGAATTCCCCAGGCACTATATAAACCTGGAGGCATACGCATATTCTACTCCACAAGCTATGCCGCAAACTATGCAAGACGCTACTGCCAAATATGCTGCAGACAGCCTGCAGAAGAATGGTATGTTGCCTTGGTATATACAAGTGATGATGACCCGACTGACAAAAGCTTTCAAAAATAAAAACATAAGCGAAATACTATTGCTTGCCGGGGATCTGAGCCATTACATAGCCGATGCACATATGCCTTTGCATACCTCTATAAACCACAATGGGCAATACACCAACCAGCAAGGCATACATGCTTTCTGGGAGTCGCAACTACCCGAAATGTTTGGCAACAAATACAACTACCATACAGATAGTGCACAATATATACCCGATATAACCGCAGCCACATGGGCTATAATAGCCCATACTTATAGCCTTGCATATACTATGCTGCAAGCCGATCGGGAATTAAAAAAGGTGACACCATTGAAAGAAATATACGAGTTGGATACAGCGGGCAATATAGTACACACCCAATATGGCGACCCAATACATACTAAAGCATATGCCACAAAATACAACCAAATGCTGCACGGCATGGTGGAACAGCAACTACGCCTGGCCATACAAGCTACTGCCAACTTTTGGTACACAGCTTGGGTAAACGCAGGTAAGCCCGAATTGGGGTCGATTACAGACAAACAAACCACCGAACGTAACAAAAGCTACTACCAACAAGATATAAAGGAGTGGAGAAACGGGCATGTCAGTGGCTTAGAACTGAATAAAGAATATAAATAACGGACAAGAAGCACTAATTCAACACCTTTTACTGCTTAGTACGCTCAAGCCTTCTAAGTAAACCTTAGGGCACCTTTCATTATTAGCTTACCTTTGCACGCTTAATATGCAATATGGTACAGGTTGGCAATTACAATAAGTTAAAAGTGGTAAAGGAAGTAGATTTTGGTTTTTACCTCGATGGCGACGGTACTGAAATATTACTGCCTAAACGTTTTGTTCCTGCCGGCCTGAAGGTAGATGATGAGCTGGAAGTATTTATTTATCACGACAACGATGGCCGATTGACAGCAACCACCCAAAAACCTCTGGGCGTAGTCGGCGATATAGTAATGATGAAAGTGCGCACTGTTACACATCAGGGTGCTTTCCTGGATTGGGGTTTGATGAAAGATATATTCGTCCCAATCTCTCAGCAAGAAGTGCGCATGAAGGAAGGGCAAAGCCACCTGGTAATGATATATATAGATGAGCAAACTGGCAGGGCTGCAGCTACCGCGAAGTTCAGCAAGCACATCAGTAACCATGACCTTACAATAAAAGTGAACGATCCCGTTGATCTGCTGGTGTACCAGAAAACCGACCTGGGTTATAAAGTCATTATCAACAATAAGCACATGGGGCTGCTGCACTTTAACGAGGTTTTTCAAGACCTGGAAGAAGGGCAGCAACTAAAAGGGTTTATTAAAACAATACGCCCCGATAACAAGATAGATGTTGTGCCCGGCCAGCGTGGATTTAAAAAGGTGGAAGACTCAGAAAGTAAAATATTACGATTGCTCAAAGAGAACAACAATTACCTGCCATACAATGACAAGTCCGACCCCGAAGCCATTTACAGCTTCTTTGAAATGAGTAAAAAAACATTTAAAATGACATTGGGCACGCTATACAAACAACAAAAAATAAACATCACACAAACAGGTTTTACACTCAACGAGGAGGACTAAAGTAATTCACCTCTCCTTTTTTTGAAAAGTAAAAGCCAATATTATCATCAATAAAATTAAAATCCATGATTTCGAATCGCGGATTTTTTTATTTAATAATACCTTTAAACATGCATGAAACAAATAAAATAATCGTCTAAAATAAATTAAACTTCAGTTGAGGAAGTTAATTTATTCTGTTTTATATTTACTATATTTCCATACAATATATATAATGATTCTAAATTATAAACTTTTTTAGCTTATTGTTTTTCAATTGAAAACATAGGTTTCCGCACCATACTATGCTATATAAAAATTGACTGCTTAAATCTTGTCACACGCTTCATGCATCGCATAACTACGAAACTGATTTTTACATTAAGTATTATAACACTGTCTATTCCAATAGACAACACTTTATACGCTCAAAAAAATGCGCAGCACTATTTTGATTCTGTTACCTATGCCTTACCCAAAATAGCAAGTCCAGAACAGAAAGTCACTGCCCTGGATACTCTCGGCTTATACTATAAGGATACCAAACCAGATACAGCTTTATTTTTTGCAAGACAAGGCTTGCAACTGGCAGTTAGCTCTAAATACATTTACGGAGAAGCAAAAATGAGGAGCCTGCTTTCGCTTATATACAGTCGGTTTAGCGAATATGAAAATGCAAATGTGCAAGCAAGGCATGCACTTCAACTATTTACTAAAATAAACTCTACGCCCGGCATTGCTGCGGCGTATAATCAACTTGGTGTCAATAGCGCCAAATTGGGCCGCTACGACTCAGCAACTATATATTTATTGAAGTCTGAAAAAATATACGAGGATGCCAAAGACAGTAGCTCTCTGGGATTAGTATATATGAATTTGGGCGTTATTTCTGAAGAAGACGGACGCCAGGATGCATCACTGGATGAGGCTTTGCAATATTTCACAAAAGCTCTTTCTTATTCTAAAAATGATTTGGAGAGGAAACTGGACCTATTCAATAATATAGGCATTATTTATGGTAAAAAAGGGGAGTTAAAAAAGGCGCTGAGTTTTTTTAAAAATGTATTAGACGGAACAAATACAGATGCAACATTTTTGCCGGTACGACTCAATGCACTTACCGACTGCGTTATGGCATACGATCATTTAGGCGATCATGAAAATGCGATAAAATGTACTGATGAAGGATTATTCCTGGCCCGTAAATATAATTTACCTGCAGATGAAGCATTGTGTCTTATGGATAAGGGCGCAATTATAAGTAGTAAAAACATGACAGCCGGAACTGCTCTCATTCATCAAGGTTTAGCTCTTGCTAAAAAGATAGGCAACAAACGGTTACAGCTTCAGGGCTATGACAATCTGATGGGTGTTTATGAAGATAAGAAAGACTATAAAAATGCATATTTGATATTGCAGGAGAGAAATGATTTTGCAACACAGGTATTCAATATCGAAAAAGCAAAAAAAATTGCCCAGGTTCGGGAGTTATATGAAACAGAAAAAAAGGACAATGAAATACTGCTTCTTAATAAAGATAGATCGTTACAAGCATTGCAACTAAAAAATGAAAAGACTAATAGGAACTACCTTTTTGCAGGCATACTTCTTCTTGCGTCATTTTCAACGGTAACTGTTTATAACCGCAACCGCCGCCGCAAGCTTATCTTCCAGAAACAAATATCAGAAACAGAAATGACTGCACTACGTGCACAAATGAACCCCCATTTTCTCTTTAACTCTCTTAACTCTATCCACAGTTACATACAAGACAATAACAATACAGTAGCCTCTGCTTACCTGCTCGATTTTTCAAAACTAACACGCATCATCCTCGAAAATTCAGTACACCAGTCCATATCTCTTAATGAAGAAATACAAGCCCTTGAGCTCTATTTTTCACTTGAGGCTCGGCGCATGGATAAAAAGCTGGATTATGAAATAAATGTATCGCCTGAGATAGACACTGAAAACACACTTATCCCGCCACTTATTCTGCAACCTTTTATTGAAAATGCTATTCTGCACGGATTACAACACAAAGAAGACGGTGGTAAGATAAAGCTCTCTATTACCTTGCAAAACAATATGCTGCATTGTACAATTGAAGATAATGGGATAGGTCGCGAAAAAGCAAGCCAGCTTAGCGGAAAATTCGCATCTAAGAAAGAATCTCTGGGTATGAAACTCACTAATCAGAGAATAAACATCATTAATAAACAAAAAAAATCAGCAGCATACGTTACCATAACAGACCTTACAGACAATGGGGAAACAGGGGTTCGTGTAGTACTAACCTTACCACTTGAAACAAGGTTTTAACAAAAGACCGAGAGCTTTTTCAACGGCAGATCATTTTAAAAAGATATAGCAAATTTCCTGGGAGATAAGCCTCCGGCAGCATGAAATTTGCGACAAGTTTTATATTTTCGCATTACCAGCTACCACCACTAAATGATAAATGCCATTATAATAGACGATGAAGCACATTGCCGTAAAAACCTTAGGAATCTACTACTTAATGCCAGCCATAAAATAAATGTACAAACAGAATGCAGTTCTGTTGTAGAAGCCAAAGAGGCTATTATCAATTACAATCCTGACCTTATTTTTCTTGATGTGGAGATGCCCGGAAGCAATGGCTTCGATCTCTTGAACGAGGTGGAAGAAATCAACTTTGAGATTATTTTTACATCTGCATACGACAAATATGCAATTCAGGCTATAAGATCAAGTGCGCTTGATTTCCTGCTTAAACCTATTACTAAAGAAGATCTTGAAGATGCGCTTATGCGCTTTAAATCAAAGAAGAATATTACGCAAACACAACGTCAGGTAGAGGTATTATTGCAAAACTACGGCCAGCCCCAGGATCTGAAACGCATTGTAGTACCTACAAATACAGGACTTGAATTTATTCCTGTCAACAGCATTATACACTTACAGGCCAGTAGCAATTACACTACATTCTACCTTACAGAAGATAAAAAACTTACAATAGCTAAAACGCTAAAAGACATGGAAGAGCTGCTCCCTGAGCGGCCATTTTATCGGGTACACCAGTCACATATCATCAATACCAATTACATAAAACAGTTTCTTAAAAGTGATGGTGGAGTGCTTATTATGGATGACAAGTCTATTATCCCTATCTCCAGGCAACGCAAAGATGAGCTTTTAGCTATACTGAAAGCAAGACATTAAAGCTTAATTATTTAATTATACAGAATACAAGTACTCCAAGGTGCCTGTATTCTGTATTTTTTTGTCACACACTAAGTGAAACCTGCCAAATACTAATTCAGGTACCGAATGTTTATACCTGCCCTTTAATTTTGGTGTCTGAAATGATTGCGTGGCTGGCATAGTGATCATAACAACCGAAATAGTGGCTGTATGAAAAAGTTAATATGCATTATCCTTTGCCTTTTTTGCAAAAATGCCTGATTCTAATCAAGCCAATTAATCGTCAAATCAGGTTTCTATAACAGTATAGATATGTCAAAGCTTTTGAAACAGCTGTTGCGTACTGCAATTTCATCTGCAGCAACTGTTATCGCTCGGGCATTGTTTGTTTTAGCTCGTCATAAGTGCCCGCTACAGCTAAGGAATCAACTATATCTGCAAGGCGATCAAATTGCTACAAACGATAGGAATAATACAAATACGCAACGCTAAAATAAAACAATTTTAACCACTACTAAAAAAACACCAATTCCATCTCTCAACATGAAACATTTACCGGAGCACATTCAAAGAACCTCATCAAGAAGGTTTTTCGCTAAAACTAATATTAGAAAGATCAGCTTATTTTTAACCTTTAATCTGGTGCTTGCCATAAATACAACCCAGGCTATTACCTATTACTCTAAAAGCACAGGTGCCCTTAATACGTTAGGAACATGGGGTACAGTAACAGATGGCTCGGGTACAGCCCCTACTGCTTTTAATAGCAACCAGGATGTGTTTACAATTGCAAATGGCAATACTACAGGGTTAACAGCCAACTGGACAGTTGCTGCAGAAGTCGCCTTTGCTGCAACCGGCTCGCAAACACTATCCCTTAATGGTTTTACATTATCTGTTGGTCAAATTGACTGCACTTCCACTTATACAATAAAAGGGTCTGCAACTTCTGGCTTAAATATCACGGCTCACGTATCAAGCTCTAGCTCCATATATATGGATCAGACCAGTACTTCAACCGCAACGCTGGGCGCACTCACTTTTTCGGGCTCAGGTACAGGCGCACTTCACAACATCCTGAATATAGCCAGCACGGGTACAGCAACAATAGGCACCACCGGGCTCACCACAAATGGCTTCCTTAAATTGAAATCCGACGCATCTGGCACCGCACGGTTAACAGGAGCTGATGTACCAACCGGCACTGTAAGTATAGAACGTTATATACCCGGCCAGCGTGGCTATCGCTTACTAGGTCAGCCTTTTAATGCGGCACAAAATATCTCAACTTTGGGCACTGCGTTCGACATTACTTTCCCCGGTGGCACAGGCAACATTGGTAGTTGTACCAGCAACGTAGCTTCTGTATATAGCTATACTGCGGGCACAAGTCCAGCATTTGCTGCTATCAGTGCTGCTGGCGCCGGCACTTTCCCTAATGCAACATCCACAAGTTCGCACAGCAATGGCATACTGGCCTTTATAAGAGGTGCTGATGGTGAAGGTTGCAATACAAGGGGCACTTATACCCCTTCAGCTGTAACCGTCGTAACTACAGGAACGCTAAATGCAATAAGCGTTACTGAAAAAGTTCCAGCAAATGGCTGGAATCTTATTTGTAATCCACTCCCTTCACAAGTATTACTTAGTGCTGTTACAGGTGCCAGCGGCCTTAATGCAATAATTACTATTAATCCCGGCGGCCAAAACGGCGGCCATACTTACACCAATGGCACTCAATATGTTGAGGGTTCAACAAGTACCATCATCCCTGTAAACGGCGCATTCCTGGCACAGAATACCACTGGTACAGACATTACACTTACTTTTGCAGGAGCGTCAACCACATCAACTGCACCCAACATCACAGCTTTTAAAACCACTAGCATATATCCGTCTATCCAGCTTTCTGTTTACCAGGGCACTGCTTTCTGGGATAGCTGGAGGTTGAATATGCAACCGGGGGCTAGTGAAATGGCCCACGACAAAGGTGACATAGATAAATTTTCAAATGCCCAGTTTGATATCTATTCCTTATCAAGCGATAACTCTGATTTGTACACCGATGCACGCGATGCTAATAGTATGACCAACGGAGACATCGTACGTCTGGGATTGCGTTCTGTACCTGATACAACATTTACATTACAAGTAACAGACTACACCCTGCCAAATAGCAAAACAGTATTCCTGCACGACAAATATACGGGCACATACACGCAGCTAACTAATGGCTTTAGCTACCCCTTCAGCATAACGAACGATACCGCAAGCCAGGGACAGAACCGTATGGAACTGGTATTTAATGACGTGGGTACTGGCGTAGGTAACTTATCAACCCACGCATCAGGTATGACGATTGTGCCAAATCCGGCCACAAACAATATAAACCTTAGCTACAACAATGCATATGCAGGCAACAAAAACATTAGTATCATTAACCTTATTGGGCAGGTTGTAAAACAAATAGCTACAGTTGAAAATAACATAAGTATATTGGTTGATAACTTGACACCAGGTATATACGTCATAAAGACCGTGGTAAACGGCAATAGTATTACAGAGCGTTTCGTAAAAAACTAAAAAGACAAAACAAACTATAACATGAAAGCAAATAAAATAGGGTTACTCATAATGATTGCCTGCATAATTTCCTTCAAGATGTTTGCACAGGGTATCCTACCTGGCGACCCTGATACCAGCGTCCCCCTGGACGGTGGCTTAAGCATAGCCATTATAGCTGGTGTAAGCTATGGAGCTAAAAGACTTATGAAGAAAAAGAAAGAAAATACAGAAGCAACAACTGCAAACAAAAAGAAATAAATAACCTTCTATTTAAATAATCGTATCCCATGCTTTATCGCATGGGATTTTTTTGTGTAACCATTCCATATCTATACAAGAAAAAATAAACAAAAAAATGTCAAATACTAAGTCAAAGCCACTAAATACTAAGTCATTTAAAATATAACAAATGTTTTACCTAACATTTGTAAATCATTCCGCTAAATAATAATAGCATATTATTTATTCAAGAGTTTTTACACGTACACCAAAACAATGTATAGATTTCGCTATATTCTATAAAAAAATGTTATTAAAAATTCAGAAAAAACACATTTTATTATTTTAAAAAAAAATAAATTAAAGACCGTTATTTTGTACTGTCTTTGAAACCTTTACAAGCCTAAAATATTTAAAAAGAAATTCCTGCATAAATATTACATATGAAAAATAAAAACTTACTCCTTGTTTTTTTATTACCAGTAGTATTGCAATTGGGCTGCTCAACTGCAGTTCATGCGCAAACGGCTAACACCTGGACACAAAAAGCAAATTTTGCCGGAACGGGAAGGAACTCTGTAGTCAGTTTTAGCGTGGGTACCAAAGGGTATATAGGATTGGGGCAGACCTACCCGGTTCCACATGCCGATATGTGGGAATATGATCCCACGGCAGATACCTGGACGCAAAAAGCAAATATGCCCGCTGGTGCTCGGGAATTGGCAGCAAGTTTTGTCATAGGTTCTATAGCATATATGGGTACCGGCGATAATGACAGTGGCGCCTACTATCAGGATTTTTGGGCGTTCGACCCTGTTGCAAATACCTGGACGCAAAAAGCATCATTTCCATATGGCAAAAGTGGCGCTGTAGGCTTCAGCGTAGGCTCTAAAGGGTACATAGTGGGCGGCAACAGTAGTACTCCAGGTAATGATTCTTGGTTAGCCGACAACTATGAATACAACCCAGCCACAGACAGCTGGACAGTAAAAGCCGGTGTACCTGGTACACGGGCCTGGGCTGTAGGGTTTTCAATTGGTAATTACGGATATGTAGGCACAGGCCATAACAACCTGGGAAACCACAATGACTTTTACCAATATGATCCTGCTGCAGATATCTGGACACAAAAAGCAAATTTCGGTGGCGCTATCAGGTACATTGCAATGGGTACAGGTACGTCCAGCAGGGGTTATATCGGCACCGGTTATAACGGCAGCTTCTTTAATGACTGGTGGGAATACAACCCAATTTCCGATGCCTGGACACAAAAAACCAATTACCCTGCAGGAGTTGAAAATAATGCCACTTCGTTCTCCATCGGCGATATTACTTACGCTGGGGTAGGCGCAAGCCATGGGAATGTGCTGTATCAATATGTCCCCACTGGCGCAAGTGTTTTTTATTCTGCTGCAACAGGTGACTTAGGCACTCTTTCCACCTATGGTACTAATACAGATGGTTCAGGTAGCCATCCTACAAGCTTTTCTACTACAGGGCAAGAATTTCATATAGCTAACGGCCATTCGGCTACACTCAGCTCAGCGCTTACATTGCCTTCAGGTTCTGAATTTGTTTTTGATGTTACCGATACCCTTTCAGGAAGCGCATTGAATGCAACCATAAGTGTTTCACCAGGCATCACATTAACCATATCATCCGATCCTTCCTCTATCAAGATCGGCCCTATGTCACAGACCTCCACTGTAACCTACATAAACACAAGCGCTGTTACTATACCAGCTGGTGTTTACGGTAATCTGAACATAGGTGCTGGTGGCGCAGGGGCAAAAACACTAGGATCCAGTCCTGCCCAAACTGTTGTTACAGGTAATTTAAATATAGCTACTACTGATGTTGGTGGTTTTAATATAGGCAGCAACACATTAAGCGTAAAAGGTAATATTACAAATACCGGCGGCACACCTGCAGATGATTTCATCAATGCTGCTTCAGGTTCACTTTCATTAAGTGGCACATCGGCGCAAACAGTAAGCAGTGGTATTGTCGGCACGGTCCAAAACCTCACAGTCAGCAATACGGCAGGTGTTACTATTAATAATGGAGTTACCGTCACCAGCAACCTTATACTTGGAGGTGGCTTATTCACTTTGTCTTCCGGTATCTTGACAGTAAATTCAGGTGGTACTGTTTATCCAAACGGGGGCACATTGGCTGCAAACCCAACCTATGTTGGGACTGTGAACATCTTAGCACAGCCATTTGGTATCGTCACTTCAGGTAAGGAATTAACGCCGGTAACATTAAGTACCCTCGGCTCACTCAGAATTGCATCCAACATCGGAACGTACAAAATAGCCGCGGGCTTAAATCCAACATTTACCAGTCTCACTATAGATTGGCAGTCAATTTTAGACGTCGGCACAAACAATATTACGCTATCATCTACAGGTGCAAGCATATCAGGAACATTTAAACATGCCAACACAACTGGCTTTAGTGGTGGCTCAGCAACGGCTATTACAAATACAAATTCACCAACAGTCACCCTCATCGGTGGCTCTGTACTTGAATATGCTGCAACCAATGCGCCAATAGATGCACGTACCGATTACTATGACGTAGCGGTCGATAACGGGGGTAAATTATCTGGCAATGCGGTACTTAGCCATATGTTAACCTTAGGCACATCCTCCACCCTCTCGCTCGACACAAATTCACTTACCATTGCTTATGCACCAGCTGGTACGGGCAATATCAATGCTTCGGCAGGTACTATAGTTTTTAGCGGTTACAGTCAATATACTATACCTGCCACCTTGTTTGGTGCTTATAGCATAAAGAACTTAACAGTAAATTTTTCGTCTTTCATGTTTAGTACTTTAACATGGAATCCCCTTATAACGAATGTTACCGGTAACTTAACGCTTACATCTGGAATAATGAACATCGGCACCAACACATTAAATATTGGTGGCAATGCATCTGCAGTCAGTGGATATTCAGGGGGCAGTCTTACAGCCACTTCAGGAACAGTTGGTTTTAACGGCTCTGGTAACCAAAGTATTGGGTCGATCTTTGGTGGATCAGTTAAAAATCTCGTTATAGCTAATACTGGTACATCACCATCAAACGTAGTTACCTTAGCCAGTGCCACTTCAGTCACTAATTCACTTACACTCACCAGCGGTTCGCTGGCGCTTGCATCAGGTAGCCTTACAGTTGCAGGAAAGATAACAAGGACAGCAGGTACCCTCGCAGCGCCTCCAATTTACAGCGGCAATGTAGAAGTTAGTATTGGGGGAACTTGTATCTCAGGACCTGAAATTGCAGGTACTTCAGGCACACTCGATACACTCTCAATTACTGCAGGTACCTACACCTTGTCCACATCGCAGTCTTTAAGCAAGCTGGCCCTCACTGGGACTATAGCTTTAAGCTCTGATACACTTACATTAACGAATATGCCTTTCGGCACTGGTAACATCAATGCATCAAACGGTACTTTGGCACTCAACAACGCAGCTTCATACACCATCCCTGCTACCCTGTTCGGTTCCAATAGTATTAATAACCTGGTTGTTGCTGCAGGCAGTGGGAATAATATAACATGGTCCCCGACATCCACAAATGTAACCGGCACGTTAACCCTTACATCAGGCAATTTAGCCCTGGGTACAGATACATTTACAATTGCTGCTGCTCCAGTAGGCTCAGGTACTATTGATGGTTCTACTGGTACAATAGGATTAAATGGCAGCACCTATACCCTTCCATCGTCAACGTTTGTATCCAACAACATTAAAAACCTTATTCTTGGCGCATCAGGCACTGTAACCTTAGGCACAGCTACAAACGTTACTGGCAACTTAGCGCTTAATTCAGGCATATTAAATACGGGTACCAATACGCTGAGCATAGGTGGCAATGCCACTGCGGTTACTGGTTCTATAACAGGCAGCACCGTTATCTTCAATGGTACTGCTAACCAATCCTACGGCAACATATTCAATGGCGGTTCTATAGCAAACCTAACCATAGCCAATACAGGTACTGCACCCAGCAATATAGTGTCTCCTTCAGGTACACCATTTTCCCTTGCGGTATCATCTGCACTTGCATTAAACAGCGGCGTGTTTAATATAGCCAATGTCACCCTCAATTCCTCGTCAACATGGGCAAGAACATCAGGCACTATAGATGCCAGTTTGGGTAGCATTACATTTAATAATACCTCAGCCCTCAGCATACCAACTGGTACATTTGCAGGCAATACCATCTATAAACTTTATGTCAACGATGCTGCAGGCGTAACCATACCAGATTCTATTGCTGTAACTAACTACTTTAGCCTCAATAACAGCGGGGTGCTTACAGCTACAACAGGTATATCTATAGCCGCACCCACAATGGCTTATGTAAGCGGTGCATTATACACAGGCTCAACGGGCTATCTTAGCCTTAATGGTACTGCGGCTCAGACTGTACCTTCAGGTATCATCAGCAGCATGCCCAACCTCATCATCAATAACGCATCGGGTGTCACGTTTTCAAGTGCAAGTTCAGTATCCGGCAGTTTAAAGTTGGTGAACGGCGCACTTTCTGTTACAGGTGGCCTCACAGTTGCAGGTACCATATACCGCATAGGCGGGAGCCTGGCAGCAAGCCCCATATATAGCGGCACTGTAAACGTTACTGACAGCGGCAGCAATACCGCAGGACCCGAACTCACAGGTACCGGTGGCACCCTGGGTACGGTTACGGTAGCTTCCGGCACCTACACGTTGGTTGCTAACCTCACGCCACCAGCACTTGCCCTTACAGGTACCCTGGCAATAGGTACAAACACACTTGCGCTTGCCAGCGCACCAACAGGTACCGGCAACATTAATGCAACGGCGGGTACGGTTCAGTTCACCGGCACATCATACACATTACCGTCAACACTCTTTACAAGTAGCATCAAAAATCTTGCTATAATTGTAACAGGAGGCACAATTACGTTTGGTGGTTCACTTTCCGTTACTAATCTGCTTACACTTCAAAACGGCGCGTTAGCACTTTCTTCAGGCACCCTTACTGTTGCAGGAGCCATAACACGCGTCCACGGTACCCTGGCTGCCAGCCCGGTTTACAGCGGCGTAGTAAATATTACCAACGCAGGTACAAATACTTCTGGCCCAGAGCTTACAGGCACCGGCGGCTCTATAGGTTCTTTAACTTCGTCTGGGGGCACTTATACTTTAACCACTTCTATATCGCCCACCGCGCTTACCTTTAATGGTGGCATATTAGCATTGGGCACAAATACATTAACGCTTGCTGGCGTTCCATCACTAGTTGGCTCCGGCAGCATCAATGCCACAACTGGCGGCATTGTACTAAATGGCACATCCTACTCTTTGCCGGCTGGCCTATTTACTTCCAACAATATACAGAACCTCACCATTGGCGCATCCGGAACCATAACGTTACCAGCTTCAACTGCCGTAACAAACTCGCTTACTTTAAAAAGCGGATCACTTGCTATGGCCAGTGGCAGCCTTTCAGTTGCAGGCACCATTACCCGTGTCAATGGAACCCTTGCAGCCAGTCCTGTTTACAGCGGTGTGGTAAACGTTACCGATTCTGGTACCGTAACCTCAGCTAACGAACTTACCGGAACAGGTGGTTCTATAGGAGTACTCACAGCTGCTGCCGGCACTTATACATTGGCTTCAGGTCTTAACCCAACATTTGGTAGCCTGGTCATCCCCACAGCTGGTACTATCGATGTAGGGCTTAACATACTTACCCTCTCATCTACAGGTGCAAATATTACAGGTACGTTTATCCATGCAAACCCCAACGGTTTCGATGGCGGAACTAATACTGCTATCGACAACACCAACTCACCTGTCATTACACTCAATCCCGGTTCTACCATCATATTCGATGGTGTGGGCACACCACCCGTTACCCCCGGCACGTATTCCAACCTGATCGTAAATTCAGATGCAGTTATAACGGGCAACACAGTCATTACTGGTACACTTACATTAACCGGAAAGCTTACTGTAGGCAGTAATGCCCTTACCATATCAAACTTCGCAGGGTCTCCGGCAAATAGTCTTGTAGTAACCACAGCCAGCACCCTCAACATAGCAGGCAACCTTACCAGCCCGCTTTATTTCGATACCAGCAGCAACACCATAGGTGCCCTTAATATTACAGGTACTGCTACATTGGGCAACGAT
>Ga0207067_10041_pt1 | contig 40552 bp, 32 predicted proteins | sample Alteio_BWMinCont_25_FD_153484 | JGI IMG/M metagenome (GOLD analysis project Ga0207067, IMG submission 153484) | Enriched cells from forest soil in Barre Woods Harvard Forest LTER site, Petersham, Massachusetts, United States -... | ecosystem: Environmental > Terrestrial > Soil > Temperate forest >...
ATTAAAGCCGTGGGACCAAAAGTAACGGTATCACTCTTGAAATAACCGGTAATATATATGTTTCCAGAGACTCCTGAAGCTATTGAATTAGATACAACATCCTTATTTGCATTTACTCCATTTGCCCAAAGAACATTCCCTAAAGCATCATATTTAGTAATGAAAAGCGAATTTGTTCCATTTGGATTAGTTAACATATAAGACCCAAAGGATAAAGAAGAACTGTAAAAACAACCGGTCAGGTAAACATTTCCTGAGGGGTCAACAGTAACTGAATTTGCAACATCACTTAAACTTCCTCCGGCACTTTTTACCCAAATCACGTTCCCGTTCTGATCGCATTTTGCTAAAAACAAATCTGAGACTTCCCCACCTGGAGCAGTATTAGAAAATGTACAGCTTCCAAAAGTAATTGAGGAACTACTAAAAGAACCTGCAAAATACAAATTCCCGCCTGCATCGCCCGCTACTGAACTGGCCACATCATTATACGCTCCTCCATAACTTTTGGCCCAAATTACATTGCCATTTGTATCAAATTTCACCAAAAAAATATCATTGTAACCTGCAGCAGTATTGGTAATGGTGAAAGACCCGAATACAACTGAGGCACTCCGAAATGAACCAGATACATAAATATTCCCGGTTCCATCTGTTATCACTGAATTAGCTATATCCTGATCGGATCCACCAAAACTTTTAGCCCATAAAACAACACCATTTGCAGCATATTTTGCAACAAATATCTCATCAAATCCTGCATTGGGATTGGTCATCGTAATTGAACCTAAAGTGAATGTAGCATTTGCAAAAGAGCCAGCAATATAACTATTCCCGACCTGATCTGCTGAAACAGCATTTGCACCATTATAACCTGAGGTACCTGCATCATTTTTCGCCCAACTCCATTCAGGGGTTTGAGCAGAAAGCGCAATAACGAACAGCACCGCAATAAAAAGTGCCGCTGGTTTTCTAATTGCTTCACGTGTTATAAATGTATTCATGGATTTTTTTTAAATGTTTACTCAAAGTACCCGACACAAATTTATTCCTTTCAGTTACTTTGTTACCAGACTTTTCGGTAAGGAAGGTTTTTGAATTGCCAGAGAGCCATTTTCAGCATGCTTCTGAAGTATATCAAACCTACCATTGGGCTTTAGACGTTTCAATTCGTAAAGGTCTGTTCTCCGGTCATTCAGATTACGAACACTTCCATGCAAACGAAGTTTCTTTAACTGATCGAGTTCCAGGTCAACAATTAAAACCATTTCTGTATTTGGTGTAGCTTCTCCCTTTATTCCATTGGTAGGAAACGAAAAATCAGAAGGTGTAAAGACCGCAGATTGCGCATATTGTATATCCATATTATGCACTTTTGGCAGATTGCCAACTCCACCTGCAATTGCTACAAAACATTCATTCTCAATTGCTCTTGCCTGCGCACAACATTTAACTCTGGTATATGAATTTTGGGTATCCGTGAGAAAGGGTACAAATAGTATTTCCATTCCATCCAAAGCCAGCAGCCGGGACAGTTCCGGAAATTCGACATCGTAACATATCAGGATTCCAATTTTCCCGGCATCCGTATCAAACACCTTCAGCTTATTGCCACCTTCGATTCCCCAGGCACGTACCTCATTGGAAGTAACATGCAGTTTTGAATATCTTTCTACAGAACCGTCTCTCCTGCACAGATATCCTACATTATATAACTGACCTCCCCGGACAAAAGGCATGCTGCCGGTAATAATATTGACATTATAGGTAATTGCATAATTGATAAACTTGTCTCTCAATGGCTCTGTAAATTCTGCAAGACTTCTAAGTGCCTCCGATTCATTCTGGTGATTAAAATCTGCCATTAACGGGGCATTAAATAATTCCGGAAACAATACAAAATCTGAATTATAGCCTGACACCGTATCAATAAAAAATTCTATCTGTTCACACAATGATTCAAACGTGTTAAAGGTTCTCATTCCCCACTGTACCAACCCAACTCTTGATGTAGCCTTTTGCCTTTTAAGAATACGGGATACCTTAGTGTAAAGTACATTGTTCCATTCCATCAATGTGGCGAAGTGTTTGGATTCTTCGTCCGATGGCATGTAATTAACCAATAATTTTTTTACATGGAATTCATTGGCAAGCTGGAAAGTGAGAACCGGATCATAAATCTCTTTTAACTTTACTTTTGCAATAAATTCTTTTGGAGTCATCTTAGTGGCATATTCCGAATACCCTGGAATTCTTCCGCCAAACACAATGGATTTCAAATTTAGCTTTTCACACAATTCCTTCCGGGCATCGTACAACCTTCTTGCCAGGCGCAACCCTCTGTATTCAGGATGAATAAATACTTCAATGCCATAAAGCACATCTCCATGCGGATCATGTGTTTTGAAACTAAAATCGCCCGTAATCTGACGATATGTATGATCGTCCCCAAATGCATCGTAATTCAAAATAATAGAAAGTGCGGACCCGACAACCCTTCCATTTACCAACACTACAAACTGGCCTTCCGGAAAAACAAGCACTAATTGTTTCAACTGCTCCTCTGTCCATATTGAACCGTGAAAATTTCTATACGCCTCTTCCATAGAAGTATGTAAGCCCATGTAATCATTCAGCTCCAGGTTCCTTACTTCAATTTTCTTGATCGCTGGTGCTGCAATCCGACCCTTGGTCTTCCTTCTTGTTACTGTTCTTTGCATTATTAAGTTTTACCTGTAAATATAAAAGGACAAATAATACGTCATTTCGGAATTGGTTAAAAGGCCAATTCCAATAGCCCAAATGGGGAAACAAAATGATCATTTGTATTTGCACAAAACGTGCAACTCTATTTATAAATTAATGTAAGGCAATATGCAGTATCTATACTGAACTTTGTGAAGATTCCAAAATTGAAAAAATGAAAAACAGGAACGCTTTTAAGGCTAAAGTCATTTACATGTTGTCGATATACTTAGCTGCAGCTTATATTACGTCTTGTGATAAGGATACCAAACCAGACGATACACTAAAAGAGACAAATGTTATTCACAGTGCTGTAGATGATACTGCAGCTAATTTTGTCAAGGACAGTAAATTCCTTGTAGCAGCTGCTGAGATTAATATAGAAGATATTAATATGGGTCAACTTGCTCAAAGTAATGGGAGAATGTCTAACGTAAAGGATTTGGGAGAAAAGATGGCTAATCTGCATACAAAATGTCTGACTGAAATAAAGAAACTTGCTTTGAAAAAACAAATTCCATTACCTACCTGCGCTTCAAATGAAGCACGGTCAGATTACAGCAATCTATACAATAAATCGGGAAGTGATTTTGACGAATTCTATTGTGGTCTGATGGTGAATGGCCATAAAGGTGCAATCATTCTTTTTGAAAGGGCATCCTACGCTTGCTCTGATCCGGAAATAAAAGCGTTTGCAAAAGCTACCCTTCCAGTCTTAAAAGAGCATCTTAATCATGCATGTTTGTGTCAAAGGCAAATACAAAGCCTATGAAAGGAATATCACGGAAGGAAGCCGCAGAAAGGTCTAATAAAATGAAATTTCATTCTCTGATTCAAGTACCTTAAATTCAACTCTCCTGTTCATTTGCCTTCCCTCCGGATTATCTGAATGATCCGGATTTTCATTTGGTTCCAAAGGAAATTTCTCTCCTTTACCTGAACCTTTTATTCTGTTTACATTTATTCCCTTTGACGAAAAATAGTCCGAAGCCGCCTGGGCTCTTTTCAGAGATAATTTATAGTTGTACGAATCCTCTCCCTTCGAATCGGTATGCCCATAAATTTCTACTTTCAGTTCTTCATTGGCCGTCAGATATGCTGCAATAGTATCGAGTTCAGGTTTTGCATTTTCCCGAAGCGTTGCCTTTTCAAAATCAAAAAAGATACTTGGAAATTGCTTACAACCCCTTTCCTTTCCACAAGTAAGATTTATTAAGGGGTCGTTTGAATTTACGACTTCACTTAAAACAGGCAACGCCTCGTTCAGGCTTTTTTCTGTAACAAGACTATAAATATCCAGATCTCCGGCACCGCCGTCTCTGATACATGAAAAATAGGCATGATTGGCATCCATAACGGGCCCAAAATGAATATCATCGCCAGAACTGCTGATTGGATATCCTACATTCGCTGGAACAGACCAATTGTAATCATCTTCTCCAATTTTTGTTGACCTGAATATATCAGAACCACCCATTCCTGCATGACCTTCAGAGCTGAAGAAAAGATCTTTTCCGTCGGGGAATATCGCAGGAGAGGTTTCATCATAAGGAGTATTAATCACTGCGCCGATATTCCTTGCAAGCCCCCAATCTCCATTGGGCAATTTCTTACAAAAATAAATGTCACTTCCTCCATAGCCACCAGGCCGGTTGCTTGAAAAAAAGAATATTTTTCCGTCCGTTGAAAGAGCGGCACCGTTTTCATCATACTTACTGTTTATATCCGACCCCATTGAGACAGGACTTGTCCATTGATTATCCTCAAAATTGCTGACATACAGGTCCCCTCCATTACTCTCTTTATAAAGTATCAGTTGTTTACCATCATATGATAAACACAATGATCTTTCATTATCATTGGTATTGACTTTATTACTTATAGGTTTGGCTTTAGACCAGGCCCCATTGACATTTCTTCTGCTGTAATAGATATCTTCGTAATACTGGTCGTCCATTGTTTTTTCGCCTCCGGTACTTCCTGGTCTTCTTGATGTGAATATCAGCAGAGAATCATTTCCTGAAACAACAGCGCTGTATTCGGGATATTCAGTATTGATACTATCTCCCAGGTTAATAAACTTTAGCTGAATTGGGTTTTCCGTGAGTTCAATGCCAGTTAAAGACTTATCAATACTTCTTCCTACTTCTCTTCTGTCACTTTCATTTGGCCCCGCCTGATCCTTGTAATTGGTAAACGAGGTTATGGCTTCATTAAAATTATCATTTAAATGGTAGGCTTGTGCCAGGTAATAAATTGCTATCAATGGCGCATGTTTTTCCATTGGATTGAACTCATCATACCTTTTGCTTACATCTTTAGACGCTTCATTCAGAAAATAAACTGAAAGATTTTTTCCGGTAGTCATATTAAGAAAACACATACCTATTTTATATTTAATATTTGCATTGGTGGAATCAATGGCATAGGCATCTAAATACTGGTGCAGCGCCATGGGGTAGTTTTTTTCCAAAAAAAGCAGGTTGCCTTCAGTCATATCCTGCCTGTACAATTTAGCCTGACCTATCATTAAGAGAGGAAACATTATTAGAGGTAATATGCGGGATAATTTTTTCATGTTTATTTTTATTAATTTTCTGTTGGTTGAATTCATCGGGAATGAAATTTAGTCCTTGCTGTTAAAATTATTTAACAACAGCTTTGCATTGGATGAATTTTCGCTAACAGGGGCTTTACAATAGCTGAATGGGAATTGCAAAAGTTAGATACGATTTCCTATTGATTAACTCCTGACTCTGAAGAGTTGGAAATTCCTGTTAGAGTATGGCCTTTAAGTCAATATCTACATAATTCACACTTATTCATTTACCTTAATCAGCTTTTTATAGGATAAGTGATCGTTGACATTTAATTCCAAATTGTAATTTCCTGCGGTCAAATACCTGGTTTCAATTTCATCCTGAAAAACACCTGGTTGGCTTACATCTTCGAAAATTACCAGGACCTCCACTCCTTCAGAATTAAGAAGTGACAATCTTACTTTTGAAGTCTGTTTGATCTCAAATATGGCAGTCATACTTTCTACAAATGGATTGGGGTAAACTTCCATCTTGTTTTCCAGTCTGTTGGCCAGTATACCAAGCGGTGGACAGCGTCCTGCCAGGGCTCCATCCATCCAGTCTATCCGATCCGCTAACCAGGATTTGAGATTATCCACTTCATTCTGGTAGGTAGTTCCTAAAACAGGCCATTGGATAAAGTTTCTTTTTCCTGCATCTCTAAGCTCATTCGCTGAAGAATCTATGTAATTGTTCAAATAACCTATACTTAAAATATTTTCCCTTAACAGGTGCCAGCGGCAATATAATTTATTCACAAAATTACTGTCCTCATAAAATCTGTTCCACCAGTTCGGAGATGGATAAATACTGTCCGGTCGCTGGAATTGCCAACTCCTTGGATCAGATGACCGTTCATAATTGGAGTTATTCCAGGCTAAGTCAAAATCACCCATAGGGCCAATACGTAATTTACCCCCATCTATGTCTTTATCTTTACTCAAATATATATTCATGCTATAGGCATTCGGGTTTTTACTTAATTCCGCGATGATCATGTAATCAATGAATGACCCTTCATCAATATACCTGCAGTATCCTGTTATTGGGTCATTGTAAGAAGATGAATTCATTACAAGCTCGAAACTATCCAGAAAGCTTTTTATGTACACCATCTGAGAGGGCGTAATGACTGAATCCATCGGGTAATCATATTTATAAAAAAAATGTTTATCGGTAGAAATATTTCCGGCGAAAGCCGAATACCATCCGTTAGTTCCTGGCCGGTCAATTCGTAAAACATATCCTCCTGTCAGGGATGGACCAATAATATCGGCTTTTGTCAATTTCGAAACGCTTATCTTTTCAGGCCCCTGAGCAGGCTTTTCCATAAAAGCATATACTCCTTTATATTCATTGTTTAGCATCAGCTCTACATCTCTAAACCGCGGAGCATAATGCCCCATTGCCCGGAATAAATCAAAACCCAGGGGCGTCCGTATAAGGCTTTTATCCTGATAGCCCGCCAACAGACTCCAATCATTATCGCCTGGCATCCCGAAAAAGGAATAGGGGTTTGATTGTCCTGTCCGATCGAATGTCTGAAGAATAAAGGATTTCTTTTCGAAATGAAATCTGGGATTCACACGAATGTGGAATAATGCTTTGCTTGTGTAATTCATCCAGGGATCTTTAATGAAATTTCTTTGACCTATTCCTTTATTGTCGATAATTCCCACATTTATTAATACCTCTGAACTATTTAATGCTTTTCTGTTTGAATTAATGCAAATAACCGGGAGATTGGATGAGGTGAATTTTACCGGAGATGGGGGGGAATGTCCAAAAAGAATATTCCAACCTACGACACTTCCTGTATCCAAATCTGCTAATTCATCCTTTACAATAAGCTGCCATTTCCCATTGCCTGCTTGTCCATTATTAAACTGTCCAAGATAACCTGTGGCTTTATAAATACCAGTATCAGGCACCCCATTCTTAACAAATAAGCTCTTATTATTACTCTCATAGCAAGTGTTTGTAAAGTTCAAACCAGTTCCACTATTTCCATCTGATAGTTCGACCAACTCGCCTTCCGGAGACTGCAGGTAAATGACTAACTCCTCCACTGCAGGATGGCTAAAACTGACGCACACCCGTTTCAACCCAAAACTACTGTCCAGTAAAGCAGGATTAAGACCAGTAACGGGCAAACCAATATGTGTTTCCAAGCCATCCTTGCGGATACTCCCACCCAACCCCGTAAATAATTGCGCCCTCATACAAAAGGAAAACAAACAAGGAATTATCAGAATTGACTTTTTCATTTTGTTTTGCAGAAAGGACATTTTCAATAAAACAGTCAAGACGAAATTACTATGCGCTTCTAATATTCGCGGTAAAATTCGATAGCCACCTTTTTTTTTAAGTTAAACTATTCCTGATTCCGTAGCTGATTCAAAAAATGTGTAAACTATTTTCGTCAATCCTGTAATGCCTTTCAGTTTAAATACAATCAACTTTGTTCTTAACCAAATCTATAAAAACATGAAAACTAAATTCACAACTCTCGTATCCGTAGTATGCCTTCTGTTTCCAGTCACTCAACAAGCTCAATCCTTCACAACAGGAATCGATCTGGGTATTTCAAAAAACTCTGTAGCTATTTCTGATATTGGCAATTCATTTACAAACACTGTTAAAGGAAACAATATCATGGGCATTGAAGGCGGATTATTTGAAAGGCTGAATCTGGGGCCGGTTTTCATTAAACCAATGCTGTTGGCAAGCTATCAGGGAGGAACAGTTACCTTCTACAATAATGACGGAAGTGTTAATAGTTCCAAATTTAATTACGGAAATGTGGAGGTTCCGCTTTTGTTCGGATTTAGTATACTCAGCGTCGTTCGACTCGAGGCTGGGCCAGTATATAATTGGATCTACGCTACACACTATGCGAACGATAATTCCATCAGACTTGAACCATCAGGGCTTGGGTACAGAGTAGGGGCAAATGCTGAATTAGGGCCCATAAATTTTGGTGTTGCATACCAGGGAATTACCAATAAATCTTCAGGGCTTTCCAATGCAACCTTTTCAACACCAAATGAATTGATCTTCAGTCTGGCTTTTTGCTTTGGAAAGTGAAGATAAAAAAAAGCCAGTTGTTAGCTGGCTTTCGGGCTTAAACAATATTTGCTATTCCTCCCGTCTTTTCACTTACTGAACTTTCCTTTACATGGTTCGTCTTATCTTTCAGTTTGATTAACTGGCTATTTAAAGCCTCGGTTAAATCTTTTACTCCATCCGCTACCTTTTGACGTGTTTCACTTCCTTTACCCGGAGCAAACAACAGACCAGCTAAGCCCCCAATTGCGGCTCCGAGTATTAATGCGCCAATAATTTTTCGTGAATCTTTCATATTTTTTATTTTTAAAATGGTTTAGTAATCGGGTAAAAAAAATACCGATATTTCTACCGGTACTTTTTCCAAACAAAACAAACCTTATTTTCCGGGCTTATCGTTTTTGTTCAATTGTGACGTCCTCGTTTCACGTTCATTGGGTTTTGATTCATTTTGTGTGGAATCGTTATCCTCATCCATTGTGTCAACATCAGAAGCAGTGTCTTCCTTTGAAGTCGCGTCCTTTCTCTTGCGGTCAAACTGGCTCTGTTCAGCTTTTTGATCTTTTAACTGAACGTTTGAATTTCTCTGACCATTTTGATTTCCTTGAATCTTCTGGTCTTTTTCGTTCTCTTTCATACTTTTTTAGTTTTTTTTGGTTAATTGATTTGATAAATATTTCTGCAACAAAGATGACCCAGAGTTGATCAAAAACTGTTACATAATGCCTTCAATTCTATTACACAATTTAATCAACATGCAACCTGCGTTATGCATTCTGGCTGTCATACTTTAATCTTCAATAATATTCGTAGGTATACCTTATTACTGAAACTGACTTATTCTCAGCGTCAAATTCTTCCTTCTTAGTCCTCAGGCTTTTACCATTCCAGGAATAAACGAAGCTGCTTACCTTTTTGTTACTTTCATCGTAATGGGTTTCACCCGACTTCTCTCCATTGGCATTATACGTATAGGTAATTCTTTTTATCTGTTTCCCATCTGAATTGTATTCGATTTCTTCTGTCACTTCCGCTTTCTTATTGGTGTTATCAAATTTATAGACCTTTCTGTTATTTTTTGCAAGAGATTCGTTTGGTAAATCCTCCGAACTCTCTTCATCGAAGTTTTTCGGTTTTTTTTCTTTTTTCTTAGTGCTCTGCCCGACAAAGTTTGTTTCTTCTATAACGTTATCATCTTTATCCAATTTTGCAGTTTGCTTTTTTTGAATACTGCCATCCGGGTTAAAATCAGTCTTTTCAATTACAATTCCATTTTTAGAATAAAGTACGTAGTTTTCTTTATAGGTAAGTTCCTTCCCGTTTTTTGTGGTAGAGAACAGTTCTGAAATTGATTTCACCCGATTCAGTCTTATATCTTTCTTTTTATTTTGAGCAATGGATAAACAGGGGATGCAAATAAATGCAGTCAGGCAAATGGTATAACAAATGCTTAACTTTTTCATCTTGTTCAGTATAAATCATGTGCATACCCAATTCCAATAACGAAATCGGTATATGCAGCAGGAATGTTAAAATAATTTTCAATTAAATAATATACTTCCAGTTCATTCGTCTTATCGAGCTTGTAAAAACAGCCTGCAAAATACCTGATATGATCAAACTGTTTACCCTCATAGTGAGGATAAAAATCGTTGTTACAATGGTAATAAAACTCTGTTGCTACATAAGGAATCAAACGCAGGCCAAGTTTATATTTAACCGTAAACTTAGTTCTCAGGTAATTATAGGGAACATTCCATTCTTTTGAAACATATACATTATTGTATTGCTCCTGAAACATTTCCCTATCATATAAAATGAAATTTCCGCATTTAAGTTTTAAAACGTAATCAATATATATCTGGTGTTCCCATTCGATAAAATTAGTAGGTAACACATTTGCGATTGGGACATAAGAAAAGGAGATGTGCAGGTATCTCCTGAATTTGTAAGAAAGCCCCAGATCGGTATAGATATAACTTGGCAAGGTCATATTCTCTGTTAGTTTTCCCTCTTCGTTTATATGCCAAAGCCATTTTTGAGTAAGGGGCTTTTCTACATAAATATTTTGCCAAAGTTGGGCATCATTATATACCGGGCCTCCGTAATAATTTGTAGGAAAGCCAACCTTCTGCCCAAACATCGTTGCAAAGCCAAAAGCCAGCAGCGGAATCAGGAATGCAAACCTGTTCACCGGTATACTCTTATAACCGGCAAATTAAGTACCTGCTTTTTTCCTGTCAGGGTTGCCTTTACCACCACCGCGCTATCGTATAAATCAGTTTTATGCGATCTTGAATAAACAAAAATGGTATAGTTTCCATCCCTTAAATATTGAAAGTCATAAGAACCGTCATAGCTGGAGTTCTGAGAAGCATCTACCTGAATATCATCCCCATAAATAATATTTACCTTCAGATTTCCTACCGCTCCGGAATCAAGTATATACGTAAAGGTTTTCTTGTCATAGGTTATACCGGTTATCTTTCCCGTTATGCTGGCTTCTCCTCCTATTCCAGGTCCCTTTTGGCAGGAATTTTCGAGGAACAGAACAATTACAATTCCTGTTAAAAGAATAATGCGCCTCATTATTGTTAAGTTTTAATTTTCAAGTATGATCCGCCTGGTACTACTCAATCCGTTAGATCTGATATTCACAAAATAAATTCCAGGTTCCTTCCCGGACAAATCAATTATTGCATTAGAGTAAACGGAATTTATTTTTCCCGAATAAATTATTTTTCCCAGTAAATCATATACTGACAATTCAGAGGCGGGAGAAAAATTCGGAGCAAAATTAATATTCAGCACTCCTTCTGAAGGGTTAGGAAAAATACTGAACAGGGAGTTGGTTAAAGAATAATCCTTAACAGATAAAACTCCTTGCTTCCCATCAGCATTCATCTTAACAGCCATAATTTCCGTATTTGGTCCAGCCGGGTTGTCAGTATGGCCAACTGCAATATACCCTCCATCGGTTGTCGGCATTGTTGCATAACAATGTGTATGTCCTCCGGCATTGCCTGTATAATTGGCAGTCCAAAGTGTATCACCTGTAGGCTTGACTTTAAGTAACCACATGCGGGGTGTTACCCAGCCAAAGCTTCTGCTGATTGCTGATACAATAAAATTACCATCAAGGGTTGGCTGTATCATATGGCAGACATCCTTATCAACGCCACCATATGTTTTGGCCCAGATTTGATTCCCATTCTTATCTGTTGATATGATCCAAACATCAATATTTCCAACTCCGAAACTACTTGTTTCCGCAGCAATAATATAACTGCCATCATTATTGGCCAGCACCCAATGTCCCTCATCTATAAGTGGCCCTCCAAATGTTTTTGTCCAGGTCGTATCACCTGCAGCATCTGTTTTAACAAGCCATACGTCCCCCGCTCCGGCACCATAACTATCAGTCTGTCCGGTGAAAATATAACCACCGTCTAAGCTTTGTTTTACTGATTCTGCCATTTCATAGGTATCACCACCATAATATTTTGTCCAAATGACAACTCCTTTGGGATCCACTTTCATTAAATAAGCATACATGTGCCCAGAATGCAGACTGTCAGAACCGCCGGTTATTATATAATTTCCATCCATAGTAGGCTGAATTTCATGTCCTTTAGAGTAGGAAACTCCCCCATAAACTTTCGTCCAAAGCGTGTCCCCGTTATTCCCGTTTATTTTCAAAAGCCAGGTGCTGGAGGGCCCTTTACCATAGCTTTCGGTATAACCAACAATAAAATAGGTGCTGTCATCTTCCACAGTCTTAATTATATTGTAACCATAATCCGGTTTTGATCCTCCATAAGTTTGTGTCCACTGCATAGCACCCATGTTATCCAATTTTACTATGTATATATTTGTATCCGCTGCATTTGACATTCTCATACCTGTTATCAGGTAGCCGCCATCAGGTGTTGGAACAACATCTCTCGTACTTTGGACCTGATTAGCGGGAGTAGCAGCATACTCTTTTTGAAATGTAATTTGCCCATTCATCCGAAGACAACATAAAATCATAGTTAACCGCAGAATTGTCTGCACACTTCTTTTTGTAGTAATAGATTTCATATTTTTTAAAATTTAATTATTATCAGTATCCAATTTTTATGATTTTTTTATACGAAACCACATCATTTACTGTTAATCTCAAACTGTAGATTCCATCACTTACTTGTCCGGACGGAATTTCTTCTGTATAGGTTCCTGGACCTCGAATTCCTTCAAATAGGCTGCTAACCTTTGCACCCAAAGCATTAAACAATTCCAGCTTTACATTTGCACCTGCTATTATTTCATAATTCACATTCACAGTTGAAGAAAAAGGATTGGGGTAAATCGTTAAAGCGGAGACAGGATTTAATTCTTTAACACCCAATGCCACGCACCGTCCGGTAATAGCTCCATCCATCCAGGAAAGGCGGTTCGTTATCCAGGTTTTTAAATCATTTACTTCGCTGGGCCAGGTAGCTCCCACTTCATTTTGCGGATTGGGCCATATATAGGCACCCATTACCGGCCATTGTGTAAAATTCCTCGGTTCAGATTCAGTTAATGCGGTTACAGAAGAGTCTATATAATTATTAAGGCTGTTGCTGCTTAAAATACCCAAACGTAACTCTTTCCAACGGCAGGAAAGCTTGTTGACGAAATTACTGTCCAACATGAAGCGGGCCCACCAGGATGGTTCCGGGTATGTTGTGTCATTCAGCTGATATTGCCACCCGGCCGGACTAAACGAATTGCCATAATTACAATTATGCCAGCCTATGCCAAAGTCCCAAGGAGGGCCCATATGTATTAATCCACCTTTTGTAATATTATCCTTATACATATAAGTACTGATCCTGTATGCATCCGCATTTTTGCTCAGTTCTTCAATGATCAGATAATCAATAAATGAGCCTATATCTATATATTTGCAATATCCGCTGGCCAAACTGGCAAAGGAATCTGAAGCCATGATAGTTTCAAAATTATTCATTGAGCTTTGTAAGTACGACTGCTGAAAACTGGTTATATCTGTACTTTGGGGATAATCATACGCAAAAAAGAAGTGATTATTTGGAGTAGAGTCTCCCGGCATCAATGAATACCAGCCTGAGCCTGCCGGTCCTGGTCTGTCAACCTTAAATATGTACCCGCCGCTAATCTGCGGCATTGCATTATCAGTTGTGGTCATTTTGTTTACATCAATCCTGTTCTTACCTTGTTTTAATTTCTCCTGGAAAACATATATGCCTCTATACTCACCATTAATGACTAATTCTACATTTCTGACACGGGAAGAATAATTTCCCATTTCTCTGAAAAGGTCATAGCCAATCGGGTTCCGGATTAAACTTTTATCCTGATAGGGGGCTACTAAATCCCAATCATCATCTGAAGGCATTCCCATTATGGAAACATTCAGGTTGCTGTCAAGCGCATCAACCGTTTTAAGGCTAAAACTTTGTTTTTCCAGATACCGGGTACTGTTTCCGCGAATGTGTATTTTAGTTCTTCCATTGTAGTTATTCCAGGTGTCCGTAAGATTGTTCCGAATACCTGTACCGTTATCAATTATTCCCAAATTTGCATAAATTGTCGAATCTCCTATTACCTGACTATTTGTATTGATAATTACAATAGGAAGGTTGGAAGACTTAAATTTAACAGGAGGTGCAGGGACATTGCCAAATGAAATCCTCCAGCTGATTACATATCCCAAATCCCCCCCCGGGTAGGAATTCAATATGACAAGTTGCCAGGTGCCATTTATTGTCTGGCCGGTATTAAATCGTCCCAAGTACCCGACCGGCCTGTAGCAGCCTGTATATGGAGCTGTCCCCAGCGTAATGGAAGCAGGTGCAGTATTAACAAAACAGGTATTTGTATAATTCGCCCCTGTACAGCTTTGACCCTCTGTAAGTTCTACCTGCTCCCCGCCCGGCGATACCAGATAAACGTATAACTCCTGCACAGCCGGATGATTAATATTAACCCACACACTATCCAATCCGAACGCACTATCCATAATTGACGGATTTAAACCGGAAACAGTCAGATTAAAATAGGAATTCGTTCCATTATTTAAAATACTTCCCGAAGTTCCATTAAAAGCCTGCCCATGTATACCTCTATTAAAAACAAAAAGAGAAATAAAAATTATGACAGTCTTTATTAATAGTATCTGATTTTTCATGACATTCTTTTAAATGGCTTATTAAACTATTCTGATTTACTGGTCAAATGTATCTCCGCAATAACCCTTAATACCCGGATTTTCGCTCATTACAGAATATTAATAGCCAAAAGGATAAAATAGATAGTTGCCAACACAACTTTGGCCTGATATATGCGTTTACGTATCAGTATCGTTGAAAGCGGAAAAAGAATAGCCAGTTCCCGTAAAGAAATAGCTTAGCAGAGAAACAAGCTTCATTTCAAAAAAATAACTGAAAATGAAAAAGATAAAACAGATCACCCGAATCAGCCTGCTTATGATTAGGCTGATGTTCGCGTTCAATGAACTGCGGTCACAAACCATCTCTACTCATTTTTTTGGAGAAAATGCCTGGATGCCTGATACCATCGGAAATTACACTGCATGCGCAGAGCCTCCCTGTCTCTTAAACGGGCAGTTGAATAAACAATGGGGTAACATCAAAAACAGCAATGCCTCCATCATTCGTTTTGGTGGAATTTCTGCAGATCAAAACATGCCCACCAATTATCAGTACATCCGGATTATTGATTCCATACGTGCAAATGGAATGGAGCCTGTTATTCAGGTCCCCTTTGACAACTTCCGATATACTGCTCAACAGGCTGCCGCTATTGTCAGTTATATCAATGTCAAGATGGCAGAAAAAATAAAATACTGGATCATTGCAAATGAACCGGATCAAAGTTATTCCTATACCAGTTCAGCGGAAATAGCTAAGTATTTCAGGCCATTTGCTTCTGCCATGAAAAAGATTGACCCTTCAATACTTATTATCGGCCCGGAAGTGGCCTGGTTTAATCAACCTATCCTGACGGGTATAACTACTCCAAATGGCCCGGATGATTTAACCGGTAAGGATTCCCTGGGTAATTATTACCTCGATATTGTTTCTTTTCATGCGTATGGGTTCAATGGAACGCAATCCAGGGCTTCTGTAATTTCACAATTAACCGGAGTAGGTTCATTGCAAAGCAACCTGGCTCTTTTGAATACCCAGATCGCATCCTGCAATAGTGCACATAACAGAACCGGAGCATATGCCATTAAGACGGCTATTACTGAAGCTAACATAGATTTTCAGAACAGTTCCTCCGACAATTTAAACGGATCGGGTGCTAATAGTTTTATAGGTGGGCAGTACATTGCTGAATTATTGGGTATTGGAATGAAAAACGGGGTTGACTTCGTCAATCTATGGAGCGTCATAGAAGGGAACAACACAGCCACCAGTATTGGTTTTATTGACCCCAGTACCAATAACAAAAAACCGGAATATTATCATTTCCAGTTACTGGCCCAGAATTTCAGTGGAAATTACGTGAATGGTACAACCAATATCGCTGACATTAAATCCTTTGGCTGCCAGAAAGGGCAGCAGGTTTGTGTTTTACTCCTGAATGAAGATCAAACTAATTCTTATAGTTACACACTTCGTTTGGATACAGCTGGTATTAGCGGCACTGATCCCTTAAAAATTAATCTGAAAGCGGGAATAGCTAAGCAATACTCGGACGAATTACCCAGTCAATCTACTGTCTTACTTACCTTTAATGCTGCTGGCGCCATAATAAAAAAATGTGTGTACGCACTTGCTGAAAATGCGAGTCTCAACCTCGCGCCAACCTGTACTGAATTTTCTCCTACCTCTGTAGCTGCAATTACTCAACCAGCCAGTAATTTCGGAGTAAACGTCTATCCCAATCCCTCACCTGGTGTTTTCACAGTCGAATTGAATACTGCGAATTTAGAAAACAGCGAAATTAAGCTTGACATTATCAACATAGTGGGACAGGTGGTTTATTCCCAGAATGTTTCTTTCATAAACGGGAAAGAGGTACTAAACATGCAGGATAAATTAGCAGATGGGGTTTATATGCTGAGGATTACGAATGGAAAGAATATTGTGACAAAAGAAATTGTGAAGAGGAATTGATTTTAATCGGGTGAAAGGCAATTGTAGAAGCATTTAAAATAGCAGGGTGAAAAACAGATCAGCTATCCTAAATGCCCTCTAAACGAAATTTACCGAACTAAGAACTTTGGCTTAATAAATTTAGCGTGTCAAAATAATCAAGACATGCGGAATGAAAAAGGCCTTTACATTTATTTTCATTTTTTTATTTGAATTTACAGTTTCCGCTCAGCTAGCTGATCGGACTAAGAATGCTCACTTTGTAGCCGCTTCTTTCAGTGGTGTTGCTTCAATTGATACCATTCATTTGACAGCAAATGGTGTTCAGATAGTGATTGCCAAATATGATCCATCAGGGGATTCTGTCTGGGAACAAAAATCTGAAATTGGAAATGAGAATACCGGTATCAGAGGTTGCGGAGATTCATTTGGCAACACATATATAGCGGGTTATTTCATAGATACTGTGACATTTGGCAGTAAGAGATTGACAAGCAAATGGCCTGCGATTTACCTTGCCAAATTTAATTCTTCAGGAATTTGCCTTTGGGCTAAAAATGCCGGAGAAAGCGATTCAACAATCATTTCCATTTATACATATCGATCTTACAGCAAGGATTTAGGGATTCGTACAGATTCTGAAGGAAATGTATATATAACAGGCAATTTTTACAGCCCTGCGCGTTTTGGCAGCACTATGCTTATACCAAATGGAAAAGCTGATACGTTTATCGCGAAGTGTGATTCGATGGGTATTTGGCAATGGGCTAATCATGTTGATGAGGCGGGAGACTTTAGCCCGGTAAAACAAATAAAAGGCAATACAGGTGCCGAGACTATCGGCCGAAGTATTTCTGCTGATACTCACGGCAATACGTATAACCTTAGTGCAAGTGGGGAGATTGATCTGTTTGTTACATGGCTAAATGCCGATTTAGTAAAAACCGAAATTTCAAGTACTCATCAACCAACCAACCTCTCCATTTTTATCAACCCTAATAAAGGGCTTTTTTTTACAGATCTCACCAAGACGGCAGGGAAGCATGCGGTTATACAGGCTTATACCATTGAAGGTAAATTAGTGCTCGAAAAGCCTGTTGATGAAAGTATAGCGGGTATTAAGCTGGATTTGTCGGCATTCAGTGAAAGTATCTATTTTCTTAAAGTATTATCGGATCAGGCTTCATTTACAAGCAGATAAAAAATTTGAACGATCGTTTTTCCCTCTTGAACGAAATGGCAAAGTGAAAATGCTATTCTATGTTTAGCATTGTATATGCGATCGGAAAGTAAATTACCTTATGGGTACGACCCAAAAATTCATGAAGAGTACAACAGCTCGTACTCACAGAGCAACTCTGGTATTACTCAAGGCATAAGGCGTCTTTTTAAGGATGAACTAAAATCCATCTATTGGAGTGAATCCGTTTTGTTTAAGATTGTCCCTAAAATGTATAAAGAGGCTACCTCAAACAAATTAAAGGATGCACTTACCTATCGCTATTCTGAAACGACTGAACAATTAAAACGGCTGGAGGAGGTTTTTGCAGCAATTGGGCTACTCCCTGAAACAAAAAAATGTGACATCATAACAGGATTAATTAATGAAGTCAAAAAGTTGATACATGACACAAAAAAAGGAATTGTACGTGATGCAGGAATAATTTCAATCGGACATAAAATAGAATTCTTTGAAATTTCCGGCTATAATATCCTTAACTCATTTGCCATATTACTAAAGGAAGAAAAAGCATCTTACTTTCTTAGAAAAACAATTGAGGAAAAAAAGGCTGCAGCACGAATCCTCTCTAAAATTGCCAAGTCATTGATTAATGCCGAATCGGCTAAGCTTGAAGCAAACTAAAAAAACAGAGCTGATTATCTTGCAGTCCAGCGGTGAAATTCTGAATTTGGGCAAACGAAAGACCAGGGTTTGTATTTTCTGCGTTTAATTTTATGACAATGTTCACACTGCCAGGTGCGCACTTTAGTGACAGGAGAAAAAGCACCCACGGGAACTTTCAGAAAAATGCCACTTTCAGACCGGGCGACCGTCCAAATTGAAATTACAATTAAGGTGGCTACTATTTTCATAATTGTGTATAACCCGCTTTCGCAGAGACGTCAAAATTATTTATTCGTTCGCCGTTATATTTTATTTTTCGTTATCAGGCAAAATAGTGTCGCTGATGGACTGAATTTAGACGGTCGTTTTAAATCCCAATTTCTGCTTACTACAGGCTACTCATCTTATTGCACATTACCCTGTAATGAACCTGCTTTGGCTATCAAAAAAGCCCTGACAGCGAAAACTGAAAAGAAAGAATTCCAGTCCGCATAAATTTGCGTACACGTATCGATTAACTGCCGGCTATGACTCATCTTTTTATGCTTCCATCGTGAAAAATAAGCTGCCAAATGTATTAATGCTGGGATGGGAATTCCCTCCTGTTATTAATGGAGGTCTGGGAGTTGCCTGTCATGATTTATCCAGAGCTATGTCCGATCACGCCAATATAACTATGATAGTCCCAAAATCAAGCCCTGGTTTTAAAGTAAAAAATATCAATTTGCTGGGGCTAAATATGATCAGTGGCGCAATGCCGTTCAAGACGCACGCTGTTTCTGGCGGCCTGAATCCGTATTATTCAGATTTCTCAGGAGCTATTTTGAACCAATCCAGGTCTAATTCACATAGCTCTGAAACAAATCAGAGCTCTTTTAACATTGACAATTTATACGGGGGTGACGTGATAAATAAAGTCTCCCACTATGCTGATATTACTTCCAACATTGCCAGGTCAATGGACTTTGACATAATCCATGCCCATGATTGGATGACGATGCTTGCCGGCTTAAAAATAAAACAGCAAACCGGAAAACCATTAGTCATGCATATTCATTCCCTGGAAGTAGATAGAAGTGGAGCTCAAAGTAAAGGCTGGGTATATGAATTGGAAAAAAAAGGTATGGAATATGCCGATCTGCTTATCCCGGTAAGCAATTTTACTGCCAACAATATTCAACAGCATTACGGCATCAGCAAAAGCAAAATTGCTGTTGTTCATAATGGATCTATCAAAGTAAATCCGTATAAAAGCAAAAGACAATTCAAGGAAAAAACGGTCTTATTTGTTGGCCGCCTGACCAGGCAAAAAGGTCCTGAAAAGTTTCTGGAGATTGCTTCCAAAGTGCTGGACCATAATCCAGACGTTCGGTTTGTAATGGCCGGAGTGGGTGATTATTTCAAATCCATACTCGAAAACAGTTCGTTAAGACATTTAGGCAATCGCTTTCACATGACTGGTTTCCTGAATATGGAAAAACTGCGCTATTTGTTCTCTGTCAGCGATGTGTACTGTATGCCATCGGTTTCGGAACCATTTGGCTTATCCGCAGTTGAGGCGGCTCAATTTGGCATCCCTTGTGTGATTTCACGGCAGTCGGGAGTGGCGGAAGTTTTAAGCGGGGCACTTAAATTTGACTTTTGGGATATAAACAAGGCTGCCGGCTATATTTTAAATTTATTGAATGATTCTGTGCTAAGAAAGAAAGTGGTTACAGACGCTTCCCACAATTTAGATAGTATTACCTGGAATCTGTCAGCCAAAAAAATCATGAATGCGTATGCAGCTAAACAATTCATCTAATAAATATTAAGAAAATGCCTTCCATCTGCTTCTATTTTCAGGTACATCAACCCTTCCGCATTAAAGAATATTCCTTTTTTGATATTGGAAATTCCCATGTTTACGAAGACGAAACTAAAAACAGGGAGATTTTAAATAAAGTGGCTGACAAATGCTATCTGAAGACTAACCAAAAAATGCTCGACCTGATTATCCGGCATAAGGGAAAATTCAAAATAAGTTATTCCATAAGCGGTACCGCATTGGAACAATTTGAAAAGTACCGGCCAGATGTTTTACATTCCTTTATTGAACTTTCTAATACCGGATGTGTTGAATTTCTATCTGAAACATATAACCATTCACTTAGTTTTATCTATTCCAAATCTGAATTCAGGAGGCAGGTTACAAAACATGCTGCCATGATTCAGAAACATTTTAACCAGGTTCCTGTTGTTTTCAGAAATACGGAATTGATTTACAATAATGAGTTAGCAGTATTCATGGAAGATATGGGATACAAAGGAGTTCTTTGTGAAGGGGTCGATCGCTTATTGGGTCAACGAAGCCCAAATTTCGTGTACCAGCCGGTTGGGACCAAAACACTAAAATTACTGTTAAAAAATCATCGCTTGTCGGATGATATTGCTTTTCGTTTTTCAGATAAAGGCTGGGCTGAATTTCCATTAACGGCTGAAAAATTTAAAAATTGGGTGCATGCTATTGCAGGCAATGGAGAAACCATCAACCTGTTTATGGACTATGAAACTTTTGGGGAACACCAGTGGGAATCTACAGGGATTTTCGACTTTCTTGATCGCTTACCGGACGAAATTTTGTCCCATACTGATTTTAATTTCAAAACCCCTTCTGAAGTTATTGACTCCTTAACTTCACATGGAATTTATGATGCACATTCCTTCACATCCTGGGCGGATACGGAAAGGGATCTTTCCGCCTGGCTAAGCAACCCTATGCAGCAGGAAGCAATAAAACGCATTTATTCCCTGGAACAGGACATTCTGGCTTGCGGTGATCTAAACTTACAAAAGGCCTGGGAACACCTTCAGACTTCCGACCATTATTATTATATGTGTACTAAATTCTGGAATGACGGAGATGTGCATAAATATTTCAGTCCATTTGAGTCACCCTATGATGCTTATATGTATTTCATGAATGCATTTAGTGATCTGGAGTCTACCCTGAAGGCGTTGAAGGAGTCAAGAATAAGCATGAACGTAAATCATTATCAACTGAATTAATGCTATTAATTGCAGACAGTGGTTCAACAAAGACAGACTGGGTTCTGATTGACAGAAATAAAAATCAAACACGTTACCGTACCTGTGGTTATAATCCATTCTTTATTGATTCAACTTCCATTTATAATTCCATTTCCAAGACCCTGGCTTTACAATTGAATCCAAATCTGGTAAAGACCATTTTCTTCTACGGGGCAGGATGCTCAACTCCTGATAAAACCAATATTGTTAAGAATGCACTTTTCAGATCCTTTACGCACGCACAAATTTCTGTAGACCACGATTTGCTAGGTGCAGCAAGGTCTTTACTTGGCAATAAGGGAGGTTTTGCAGCAATTATTGGTACAGGATCCAATACCTGTATTTACAATGGAACACAAATCGAAAAAAACACAGACTCGCTTGGATATTTGCTCGGGGACGAAGGTAGCGGAAGTTACATAGGAAAAATGCTCATTCGGGATTTTATGAGAAATCATCTCCCTGCAGAATTACAGCATAGTTTTATGCAAGCGTATCACCTGAACAATGAACAGATTTTTGCCCGTCTGTATATCAGTCCCTTTCCCAACCTTTTTTTATCAGGATTTTGTCTGTTTGCACACAAGTACAAGGAACATGAATATATTAAAAGAGTAGTAAAGGCATCCTTTACCGATTTTTTCACTAATCAGGTCTGCAGTTACGAGGGGTATGAAAAGTTTAACTTTAATTGTGTGGGATCGGTAGGCTCTGTTTTTAAAGAACAACTAAAGGAAGTAGCCAAATCATTCCACATGGAACCAGGCAAATTTCTGCCTGCACCGATAGACAGCCTGGTTAGCTACCACCTTAATTCGGATTCATAAACGCTACTCTTTCACGCTCAAATCCATTATATCCGCCAAGGGCAATTTTCCTGAGAGGTTTCGATCCAATAGTGCTGATATCCCGAGTTAAACTTGCTTTGTAGGAGGATGGTGTCATTCCGGTAATCATTTTAAACTGATTGGACAGATGAGCAAGACTGCTGTACCGCAACAAGTATGAAATTCCCTTAAAACTCAACTCATTTTGCTGTATTAATTCCTTTACCCGCTCAATTTTACAGTTTCTCAAATATTTTTGCAAACTGATTCCTTCCCGCTTAATGAAAATAGCAGTCAGATAGGTATAGTTATAATTTAATTTTTCACTCAGATAAGTGGAAAAACAGGTCTCTATTTCCTCCCCTAAATAGATGTATTCAAGAATAATCTGTTTCATCCTTTCAAACAAAATAGCGCCCTTGCTTTGTGCTAATTCGTTTTTGACCCTTTGGGAAACATAACACATATCTCTGGAAGTTACAAACTTCAAAATATCATCGTTTGACATGGTATGTATATTCAAAAAAGGCTTCTGAGCAATTGAATTTCCAGTTTCGGGTTGAGTCTGAGTCAGAGTTTTCATGCTTTTATATTTTAATTAGTATTCATTTATGCAACTCAAATGTATTTCTGATACAAGCTAATTTGAATTGTTTTCGCTTAAAAGGGAATATCTATCGTCAGGAACAATAAAAGGAAAGCCACCGGCAAGCTTATTTCCTTTTCAAAAACAAGGTTAACCAGATGGCTTCCAATAGGAGGCACGAATCATAATGCTCAAAGCGCTAATATTAAACATGCACCAGAACACATTGGCAGCAAAGCCGGCAACACCCGGGTGGTGGCCGATCGCCAGCAAAATACTATTATATGCAATTCCGGCCAGGCTAAGTGTAATGATCAACATATGTGGCCAAACATGTCTCAAATTGGCATTTCCCATAACACCCGGCTTATCTTTGGGAGTTACATTGAATTTCACCTTTTTGCCTCTTGCTACTGACAGGATGGCAAGCAACATGAACCAAAAGCTGGAAATATAATATTGATCTCCTCTTTTTGTATCAATCCCCCAGCATCCTAAAGTGATTGTAATTGTATTCATAATCTGGAAGGGAAGAAAATATTTAAAAAAATCAAAACTATATGCCTTGACAGGCAGACAAAGTGTAAAAAAAAAGATGATGGGACTTAGTAGAAATATCAAAATCCACAATGGAGCAAAATAGGACCAGATCGTATTGAAATAACATATTTTCTGGCCAATTGAAAGGCCCTTTATAAAAAGAGGGTTTTCCTTAAAAGCAATATCCAGCGACCCCTCCGCATATCGCTGATGTTGTTTGACCCAACTGTCTAAATCCTGGGTTGAGAGCATTTTACATTCAACATCCGGGTGTTGTATACTTTCCCATTTATTTTCCTGATCTGCATGTAACATGATGGAAGTATAGATATCTTCAGAGGCATGAAATTTAAAGGGAATTATTTCCTGTTTAAGTAATAATTCGTTCGTTTGTTTGCGAATTTCCTTGCTGCTTTTATGTTGAAGAATCATGTTGGTTTTCATTTGTCTTATTCCATCCGCAAATTCCTTTACTGCCAGATTCATAATGGCTTCTCTTCGATGTACAGATCCTGCACCGCAACAAAAAGCAGCATTGTAATAATTACGTTTTCGAAGAATTACATCATAAAAAAGCCTGGGATCATTCCCGAAAATATCTTCATTTACCTTCATCCTGAAAAAATAAAAATCAATAATGCGGGGTTCACTTGTGTCATAAAACCATTGTGGAGTCTGAACCCAGGCAACTTTTCTCTTTCTGAAATAGCCGGTTGTATGTATCAGAAATTCAGGGAATGCCCGCGTATCTGCATCAAAAATCACGAACAAATCTCCCTTGGTATATTTTAATCCATTTTTAAGATTTCCTGCCTTGTATCCCTCATTATGATCCCTGATCAGGTAGGCAACCTCTTCCTGATCCGCTACAGCTTTCATATTCTCTTTCATAGGATTCCTTCCATCCCTCCTGCCATCATCCAATACATAAACTTTAATTTCAACATCCGGAAAAGGATAAGCGATTTTCTTTGCATCTACAATGCTTTGGCGAACCAATTCAACATCTTCGTTATAAGTGGCAATGAAAATATCAATCACAATAGCTCTGTCTGCCCGCCCCTGCAGGTCTTCAATTTCTGAAAGAAAACGTACAGGAGGGGTTTTTTCAGCATCCTTATTGGACCAAAAATTAAAAACAAGTAACAGTGTACCTATGAAGCTCAATGACTCAGCCAGCACCAGTGGAATGGCAAACCACAGCGCATTCGGATTAAGCGAAAATCTCCAACGCCAATTCAAATACGCAAAGCCCAAAACGATTGTAACTACACCTGTAAACTGAAACAGCCAAGTTCTGTATTTATTAGCCGGAATTGCAGAATAGGGCAACCGGTGCTCGAACGCGTCATAATAAAATCGCTTTTTCAATATTATGTAATTAATAGCAAAAAAGGCTCGTTACCTCTGTCTGCAGGCTTATTCCTACACTATTTTCCATAGCTAAAAATAGATGAACCATTCCATGCGTCTCTCTTCTATTCGTTGATTGCGTATTTACAATCGATGAACGACAATCGGAAGACGTGTAGCAAGGACTTATATTACCAGGCAACAATGGATTTTACGTTCTAAGCGATTAAAAAGGCCGGAATAGCGAAAACAAATCACTGATGCCCTTTCGAAATTTAATTTTGAGACCGTAATTAATTAAACTTAAAATACATAACCATGAAAACCTTTTACTATTTTATTCTATCCAGCTCATTGCTACTGCTGAGCAATTGTCTTGTCAACCTTCAGGCGCAGACTTTTGATTGGGCCCAGAGAGGTGGTTTATATGCTTACGATTACGGATATGGAGTTAGTACCGATAATGCAGGAAATGTATATGCCGCGGGGAAATTTGAACAGGACGCGATTTTTGGCACTGGCGCTGGTAGTGTCACCTTACCCAATCAGGGCAATCACGACATCTTTGTAGCCCAGTATAGCGCATCGGGTACCTTAAACTGGATACATACTGGTGGAGGTCCATCCGGTGATTACGCGCATGCACTTGCCTGTGATAAGGTCAATAATCTATATATTGCTGGTGAAATACAGAACCTCCAAAATGGCCCAGCAGCAAGGGCTGGAACAACTCAAATTGTATTTCCTGGCTCCTCTATTACACTGAATGACATTGGAGATAATGACGCTTTTGTAGCCAACTATGATCTGAATGGAAATTTACTTTGGGCCAGAAACATGGGAGGATATTATAACGACAAGGCCCAGGCGGTGGCTTATGATACTGACGGAAATGTTTTAGTGGCAGGGTTTTATAATGATACTGCTTATTTTGCCAGCACAACTCCTTTTAATAATGCGACCCAATTCGGACCCAATACCACAACAATAACCGGCTCAACCACCGGTTTGAATGACATGTTTGTTGCTAAATATGACAAGAATGGTAATTTCTTATGGGTACAACAAGTTACGGGGCCTGGCAGGGATGAAGCAAAAAGCGTAGGCTGTGATGCTGCCGGTAATGTTTATGTCTGTGGTTTATATTCAGATAGTGCACAATTCGGAAACTTGCCCCTCTTTCCTCTTACCGGTTATTACAATACTTTTCTAGCCAAATACTCCCCATCCGGAGTTTTGCAATGGGTCAAATCCTCTTCCCAGGGTCCTTATGATAATGTTGCCTGGGCTTTAACTCTGGATAAGAATGGATTAATCTATGTTGCCGGGGAATTTAATGCATCCGTTTACTTTGGAAATGTTGAGCTGATCACAAAAGGCATGGCAGACGTTTTTGTAACCTGCTACGATGAAAACGGAAATGTTCAATGGGCGACATCCGCAGGAGGGCAACTCATCGACAGGGCAAGGGGTATAGGAACTGACGGCACCAATGTTTATATCACAGGGCAGTTTGGCAGTCTGACAACTATTTCAGGAAAAGACACAACTATTACTACTGCAGGCTTTGGCTCAACAAATTTAATGGCGGCTGACAGCTCTGATATCTTTGTAGCAGAATTAAACAGCAGCGGTAAATTCCTTTACGCAAAATCTGTCGGCGGGATTCCGGATTCACTTGAGTTACTGGGTTATGAGTCAGGCAATGCCATTTCTGCGGATGCAGCTGGAAATGCATACGCTACTGGCAGCACTCTGCAAGGTGGTATATTTGGAAGTACGGCTCTTGCTCAGTACAGCAGAACAGACTTTTTTCTCACAAAGGTTTCCCCTGGCGCGACAGGTCTAACTGTATTGGCAAAAAATAATCAAGACGAAATTACCATATACCCCAATCCCAGCAGCGGACAGTTTACAATTGATTTAGCTCAATTACCGGATCAGAGAATAGAAATGAACATTTATAACGGCATTGGGCAATTAATTGATACCAGGAGTGACAAATCTCCTTCCAAAATAAACCTCAATCTGTCGGCACAAAACAGTGGAATATATTTTATTAAAATCATAACAGAGGACCAAACCTTATTTAGTCAGAAGGTTGTTCTTCAGAACTGATCAGATCTCTGCTTAGTAACTAAAAGACTGGAGTTTATAGCTCCAGTCTTTTTTTTGTACACTCAGGCAGGAGAAATCAATTCACGTTAAGTATTTTCAACTCAACCATCACCGGATTCAAATGAGATAAGACATCTCCCTTTGCATACATTCTGTCTTTACAGATTCCTTTATCGGCGAGATAATTTATAAGGGCCTCCGCCCTGTCCTGGGCAAGTTTTTTATTCAACTTGCTATTTTCTGTTGAATATATATAATCCGAAACCTGTATAGTCATATTCGGGTACTTGTTTAACAAATGTAAAAGATTTAATAACTCAACTTTTGAAGTCATGGAAAGCTCAGCCTTGCTGGAGTCAAACATAATATTATTAAGGCCCGCCTTTGATCCCGCATGTATTGGAACCAATTCAACCGCCTTAATCTCTTCATAATAATTGGTCTCCTTCAGTTTACAGGTATTCTCCGAGCAAAATAAATAGCCTTCTGTATCATAGGTTATCAAATTGTTTCTCCCCGGCGGAAGAATAAACAAATAATCTTCTTTCCCGGCATTCATCTGATACACACTCAACGTTTCACCGGATTCATTATCAGTAATCACAATTTCCAGACGCTTTCCTCCTTTTCCAGTGAGCCTGGGAATTGTACCCTTTATAACATTAACAGGAAAATCCTTTTGGCTGACAAAGGTTACTTTGTAGTTACTTTTTTGATTCCTTACCGTATCATTAAGCATTGGTTTTATAGGGTACCCAATATTAACGGGTTCTGTCCAGGTTCTGTCGTTTATTAAGGTGCTTGAAAAAACATCAAAAGAACAACCTGCATTGATTCTGTTGGAACTGTAAAACAAAGTCACTCCATCAGGGTATATAACCGGAGCCTCTTCATCGTAAGGAGAATTAACCTCAGGACCCAGGTTGATTGCTTTGCCCCATTCGCCATTCGTTAACTTTTTACATTTATAAATATCTTTACCGCCAAAACCACCCTCACGATCACTTGAAAAATACAAAGTATACCCATCAGTAGACAGGAATTCGTCTTGCTCCCAGCCTTGCAAATTTAATGGTTCATTCAGTTTTTCCGGTAAAGTCCACTCATTACCTTTTAAGCCCGAAACAAATAAATTACCTTCACCCCCATCATCTTTATATATCAGAATCATCTGCCCATCGCCGGAAGTAGCCACCGTGGCTTCATTTCTAACCGAGTCAGACAGGTTGCAGGGAGTGTGGTTTTTTGTTTCTCTTTTGGCAGTATCGTTGCCAGAAGAAAAATACTGTTCGTCCTTTACCGGATTTTTAGCCTTATAATCCATTAAAAGGTTTAATTTATTTCCAAACCTGCAAAGGGCTATATCCCGATTAACCTCTTCAATAACAGTTGAGTCCTTATTATTACTTTTGCGAAAGAGTTTCAAAAAATCAGCATACGCCAAAATCGCCTTATCAAATTTATAGGCTGCCTGACATGCCTCTCCATAACATTTATAGACATTGATTGGCACCGGGGGTACACTAAGCGCCTTCTCAAAATAATTTATCGCCCTTTCCTTTTTTGACCTGGAATTTAAATAACAAAGCCCAATTTTATAATTCAGGATAGTATTAAATGAATCTGCCTTCAGAAGGTTGACGTATACCGGAAGAGAATCTTTATAATTGCAAATTGGTTGCCCAAAAATAGCCGGAAAACCTGGCAGGATTGCCAAAATAAATGCAATTCTAAACATAGGATCTGTTTTAAGTCAAAACAGGAATGGCCTTATCATATTTCCTCATTTTAATTTCCAATTCCTCAATGTCTATTGGTTTATTTATAAAATCATTTGCTCCCAGCTTATACAATGCTTCAAGTAAATGCTTGTTATTCAGGGTTGACATCATGATGATAGGAATCGTGGTAAAATGGATAGAACGAAGCACAGTTATTAAAGATAAACCAGAAATCCCGGGCATCATGATATCACTTATCAGGAGATCAAATTTTATTCCTTCCGGATTTTCAGTCACCATACTTATAGCTCTTTCGCTGTTCTCAACTGAAACAACTTTATGACCTAAGTGTTCCAAATTAAACCTGAGTGCTTTGAGCGTAAATAAGTCGTCATCTATTATCAGAATATTCATAATCAATTTATCTTTTTATTTATCGTTTTCTATCCTTTATTAGCAATATTATCATTCTTCTGCATTTTTATCAGTTCAGCCAGTTTCATTCCTAGTTCATTCACTTCCCGGTTAAACTTAACTACCAACATCCCCCAATCGCTGTCCTCTTCCTTAATCATTGCCAGTCTTTCCCTTAAGTCATCGTATTTTTTTTCTATTGCTGCAATCTTTGGCTCGAATTCATTTTGAACCTCCTCCTCTTTCTTTGAAAGTTCTGCTTTAAAAGCTGCTATTTTCTTATCGGCTTCCCTGATTTTCCGCTCATTCGTGATTTTAAATTTCAGAAATTCACTGGAATCTGCTTTTGACTGCAACAGCTCCAGGCCTGTTTCTATTCTGCCTACTTTAGCCGGAAGAGCATAAATGCTGACCAAGGTTACTACGGCCAGGACAGCAATCGTAATTAATGTGTTCATTTTCATTTTTATAGCTTTTTTACAGTTATTTTCTGACCATTAATTTAAAAAACTGGTCAAGCTGTGGAATAATAATTATTCTTGTTCTTCGGTTTAAGGCCCTCCCCTCTGGTGTATCATTAGAGGCTAAAGGAACAAACTTACTATGACCCGCAGCAGTCATTCTAACAGGGCTAATATTATATTGATTCTCCAGAACTCTGACTACGGAAGTGGCTCGTCTGACGCTTAAATCCCAGTTATCATTTATACAGGACGTGTGAATTGGGATACTGTCTGTATGACCTTCAACAATTAATTCTATATCGGGATGGGCATCGAGCACACTTGCAACCTTACCCAATACAAGTTTGGCATTGTCTGTGACTATATATTCTCCGCTATTGAACAATAATTTATCTGATATGTCAATATAAACTACTCCTTTTTCCACTTTGACTGTAATGTCCTTGTCGTTTACATCAGCCAAACTGCTTTTTAGATTCATAACCAGGTTCATGTTTAAAGAATCCTTTCTTGCCATGGCAGACTGAAGGTTGTTGATGTAAGAATCCTTTTTGCTCAGATTTTCCAAAGATTGCTTCACACTTTCAGCCTGTTTAGATGACAAAACAGACATATCCTCCAAAACACCCAATGCCTGCGTACTGTTCTTTTTCAAATAGTCAATTTGTGACAGTAATGAAGCCTTTTGATCGATTAAATCAGCATTTGAGGACTGAGCACTCTTTAACTGATCAGCACAGATCTTTTCATTAGCAAGCTCTGTATTGTATTTTTTATCCAACAGGGAATATTTCTTTGTGCTTACACAGGAACAGATGAATAAAGAGAGTACAGTGCCTGTAAGGAAAATTTTTGCTTTCATGTTTTTATGATTTTATTTATTTTTGCTATCACCAGTATACTTCCTGAGGTAATTCTGTATTCATTATTGTTTCTACCAAAATTAAAAGGCTTTCTTTCCCTTGTGTCTTTTCCTTTAGATTTTTCTCTAATAACGTTGTTACTTCTGATTCATCCAGTGTTTTAGATAAGGAGCAAAGCGTCCTGTAAGACTCAATTTCGTAATCAACCATTTTCTGCCCAATCAAAACAATTGCCGAATCCAAAAGAGCTCCCGGCTCAGCATTTTTAAGTATTTCCTCAGCTTCCGTTATTAAATTTGCCACACGTTCACATCTTTTCGTAACAGGCGTTTCCTCAATAAGGGTAAATATTGCTTTAATTCTTCCATCCTGTTTTCTGGAAATTTCAAGATACTCCTTCAGATTATCTGCTAACTCTTCTGAGTTGGTATTATTAATCAATCTGGGAATAATCTTTGCGAAGGCCTTTTCTGAGTAGTACACATCATTTAGCAAATCTATAAACAACTCTCCTATCCAGTTGTTTTCTTCAGTTTGCATAGCCGGGAAAGTTGAATTTTTCATTTCGATTTCTTATGTACTGAATTATAAGAACGAAGATACTTTGAGAAACAAAACCTGCTTTTAAATTTCGTTTAGTGCCTGTTTTGGATAGCCAGATTTGGAATATGCTGTTCCTCTGATCGCTCATCTGGTATTGGCGAATACATCTCTTTCATTGCCAGCCGGGCCAACAGATAGCATATGGTGGATTCTGCACCCTGATTAAGGTTTACGTTCTTTTCTTCCAGTCCATCATAGCTGCCACCTGTAGCCGAATTGTAGATTACCTGATTCAAATGATTGTTTCCTAAAAACCAACTAAATGCCTTATTGGCCAGTTCCTTGTATTTTTCCTGCCTGAAAACTTCATAAAATGCCTGCAGGGTAAGAATCGTATAGGCAATGTCTATGGGCTGTTCACCGTATTTATTCATTTCAGTTCCACGTTGGTGCCATCCGACATTAGAAATTACATGGATACCATCTGCAGTAAATATTTTAGAAATTAAAAAGTCAAAAGAATCTTTGGCTATTATCTTATACATTTCATCTCCCGAAGAAAGATAGGCGTACAACATTGCCTCCGGAATGGTGCTATTTGCATAGGTCAGGTATTGTTCAAACCATTCCCATCCCTGATCAAAGTTATCATAATAATTTTCCTGCAACTTTTTTGAAAGAACATGAATAATAAATTTCACCTTCAGGTTATCCCGTACCTTGTTATTGAGATACAATCCTTTTATAGCGAATGAAATAGCACGTGGAGAGGTTAACTTATAGACATTATCCAAAGCCTTTTCAAAAATATTTTCTGCCCTGAGAAAGAAATATGGATGTAATTCCAAGTTTCCGGAAAGAAAGGCTCCCAATGCCCAAATTGTTCTCCCATTCGCATCCTCCAGATTTACTTTTGAATTTTTGGAGTCGAATTTCCCATTCTGATCCACATAATTAAAAAATTTCCCATCCGGTTGCTGGCAGAATTTTATAAAATTCAAATACACATCCATTAGTCGGATCTGTGCTTTATCCTTCGTCATTTTATAATAGCCAGACAAAGCAATTAAAGCTCTTGCATTATCGTCCAGCGTATAACCAGAGGCTATATCAGGCATATTCAAATCACAAAACTGGATAATTCCTGACCGGTTGGTTAAAGCGTATATGTGTTGTAATGAAATCTCCGGAATAGTATAAACCAATTCCAAAACGGGTTTAGTAAATTTATTGAATAGTTTCACATGAGCTATTGCCACATTTTCCCAGGAAGATGCTTTAATCAGGTGAAGCGCATTTCTTCCCATTTCCCTTCTTAATTTAGCGTCGGCTAACAACCGTATACCCGCTTCTGCCAGCTGATGGGAATTCCCAAAATCAACAAGTACTCCCGTTCCGCCACTTACCATTTCTTTAGCATGAGGTATGGGTGTTGCAATAATCGGACAGCCGCAGGACATGGCGTACGCAAATGTTCCACTCACAGCCTGATTAGGATCCGTTGAAGTAAACAGGTAAATATCTGTAAGCGTAAGGTAGTTTAACAGTTCGCTTAATGTAAGGTACTTGTTTATGAATAGGACATGTTCCTTCAATCCCAATTGCACCACTTTCTCCTCCAGAAGCTTTCTGTAATTTTCTCCTTCATTCCGGATTACTTCGGGATGGGTTTTACCTAAAATCACATACAAAACAGTTGGAAACCTTTTTTTGATTGCAGGTAATGCATCGAGTGCTGTTTCAATACCCTTATTACTGCTCAAAAGACCGAAGGTCGAAAGTACCAATCGGTTATCCAGCTTATATTGAGTCTTTAATTCGCTTTTGTCCTTCCATTTAGGCTGATGGGTTCCGTGTGGAATAACAACAACTTTCTCCAGAACAATACCGTATGCTTCTTTCAGGATTTTAGCTGATGTCTGCGTTGAAACGATCACACTTTCAGATAAGACAACGAGTGTTTTTACAATTGACAAACGCTTCATACATGGATCAGGCAGAACAGTATGAAAGCTGGTAATAATGGGTTTATTTAAATAACTCAAAAAGTAAAGCAAATCTTCCCCAAAATTTCCGCTGAACAAACCAAATTCGTGCTGGAGGCAAATACAGGCTATGGAGTCGTCGGCATTCATCAGCTCAGCCAATGCGAAGTAATCCTCAAATTTGTTTGTATTCAGAATATGTTTCACTTCAAAGGGATATGCCCTTTTCTCCATTCCATTATCCAGGGCGCAAACAGAGACAGAGAAAGAACTCCCGAATTTATTTTCAATTGCCTGAATCAGGTCCTGACTGTATGTGGCTATGCCGCACTCACGGGGAGGGTAACTGCTGATAAAAATAATTTCCTTTTTAGTTTCCATTAATTCGCTTTTGTTCAAATTTCCATTAATAAGACAACTGAAGTGTTATGTTATCCTGTAAAACTGCTTACATAATTTACAGGTAAAAAAGTAATCTGGATTTATCGCAATAAAGGAAGCATCTCTCTGGTGCCTGACTTGAAATAATCCTTTTTCAATACATAATGCACAAAACCATTCTTAGCTTCTGCAGTAGAATTGATCTTAAACGTTCCTTTTTCATTAAACCAGGTCAATAGCCTTATTTTTGACATATCAGAACTGAGTGCATCACTCATTTGCCCGATCCAGCCTGCTTTATCCTGGTTTGTCCCGTTTTCAGTTCGATTACGCTCTCTGGATGCAACCTCGCATACAAATAATGGTTTGCCGGGAAGCTGTTGTGTTAATATGAAATAATTTTCAATGCCCTCCTTTCTAAATGATCGCCATAGGGGCAAACCTTTTCCGGCACCATTATAAATATCAAGGCCAACGAAATCCACATACTCATCTCCAGGGTATGCATCCATAATTGAATTCCATTTCTCCTGGGGCAGTGACATGGAGTTGGGACACCAGATAAATTTCACATTGTTCACCCCTTCCTTTCTGAAAATATCACAGATGTGCCGGAAGGCATTGATAACCAACTGAGGATTTTTATCATTGTTTAATGTGCACCAGGGATACCAGTCGCCGTTAAACTCATGCAGTATTCTTAATAGTACCATGCCTTTGACCTGTTTAATCTGTCTGGCCCAATCTTTGAAAAAAGGATCGAAATATCCCTCGAGTATACTGTACAAATTAGGTTGCTTTAAGGGCTTTTTAGTGTTTACAAAATGATCCTCCAACGTAATCATAGGTATATAGCCTTTCAGGATGATTGCATTAATCCTTTCAACAGAAGGATATAAATTCTGGTTATCCCCTCCATCTACGGCAAAAGGCTGAAAAAAATGGATAACCCCCAGTTTCTTGTCCGAACCCGGGCTGAAATTGTTCTCAAAATCATCTTTAGACCAGGCCCCAAGGCCGCAAAAATCACCTTCTGAGGCTGAGGGCGCATCAAACAAATGCTCTCCTGAAAGCAGTTTCCCTTTCGAAAAGCAAATAAAATCAAACGCCCATGTTGCTTTATTTTTCAAATGTAAAGAGTCCAGGAAACTGAATACCAGGCAAAACAGCTTGCCTTGCTTATAGCTGATATTAAAAACCCCATCTCCTCCGGCATTTCCATCCTTGAATTTATTTAACGGAATAGAAACCAATGCCCAGGTATCTGAATTATCCAGCTTCTGAATGTAATACCAGGAGTCATCCTTTTCCTTTTCATAAATATTATCTCCATTGTCATCTTCCTGTATTTCAATCTTCATCAAATTAATCCCATTCGTAACAGGCTGATATACATAGAAATTAAGATAGTCCTGTTCCGGGTCTAAATCCATATTTAATCCGATTCCCTTGCCCCAGCCACCGTAGTCAATCCCACCTTCTTTAAATAATTGAATATAGCGCTGACCCGAATAGGTCTTCTTTACAACTTTATGTTCCTCAATGCCGGCCGTACAATTCCCAAAAGCAAACACTCCATTTGCCTTTAAATCAGACGCTCCATCTGAGAACCCTTCAAAATCTTCGACAACAAACTTCAACTGGGCAATTGCCACCACATGCATTGCAAACAGGCCTATTGCAAGTAATGCAATTCTCATTTAAAAATAGCTGTATTCCGCTTTACCATATGTAATTCGCTATAATCCTAAAATTCCCGTCTATAAATCCATACATCGGATATGGCATTTTATTCCAGGGAAAACGATTTATTGCCCAATTTCCATACGTTAAGGACAAACGAAAAGCCCTCCAGTTAAAATATCCAAAACCATAGGTATAATCAGGGTCCCAGGCTTGCTGTTTGTATTGTTCCGGATAATAGTATACAGCAGACTCCAGATAAATGTTTTTGTAAACGGTATATCTTACACTCAACCCTACAGTACTCTTTCCATTTAAAAGGCCTCCTTCTATATCATTGTATTGATTGAGGTAATCAAACGCATAGCGGGCAAAGAAGACAAATTTAACACTGGTCGTATTATCCAATTTTATTTTCTTTGTCAAACTATCTGAAAGCGACTTGTTAAATGAAACAAAATAATAACCCTGCTTAAACTTTTCAGTAAATGTTACATTGTTGTCTGAATACTTATTGTTTACGTAATTTTCATAACCATAATTAAATTTATTATTTCTCCAGTTATACCTTCCGATGGAATAGGAATAATCGGCTATCCAGGGAGCAGCTGCTAACGGGTTAAAGTCCTTATAGAACATTGTATTAAAACTAAATTCTTCAACGAATCGTATCCGTGTAAAAAAGGCCAGAGCTTTCCTATACTCTATTTGTGGTTTGTCTCCTTCACCAAGCAATACCCTGCCTGTATTATAAGATATGTTTCCACTGATCCGGTTTTTCCCGAGCAAAAGTTCATCCTTATGCAAAACATCTCTCATGTCTTTCATTTTCAAAAAATTTGTTACCCGCATTGTTCTGTCGTAGTAAATTTTAAGGGGAGGCTCGTCAATTATAATCTGCCCAAACCCCTTACCCGCTATAGCTAAAATGGATAAAACAATAACCAGATTGGCTTTTGAAAAAAAAAGATCTGCCACGTTTATTTGCAATATTTAGGAAGGTCCGAATAGGCAATTTCACTGCCATACCTCACAGCCATATTCAAATCTGCACAACCTCCTCTTTTATCGGCTATTTCATATCTTGCTAATCCTCTTTGATAATAGGCAATTTCGTAATTCGGCTTGTAATTTATAGCCATGGTATAATCATCAATCTCTCCCTGGCGGTTGTTTAGCTTTCCTTTAGCCATGCCCCTGTTAAAAAAGGCAATGGAATAATCTGGCTTTAACTTAATAGCAGCAGAAAAATCTTCTATTGCTGATTTATACTCTTTTAATTCAATTTTTAAGAGACCCCGATTCAGATAAGCCACATAATTATCCGGTTTAGTTTTCATGGCTAAATTATAATCCTCAAAAGCTCCCCTAAAATCCTTTAAACGGCATTTAACATTGGCCCTCCTGTTATACGTTTCAGGATCAGGGTTAATTTCAATGCAGCTATTATAATCATTCAAAGCTTCCAGGTATTCCTTTTGATTGTAATGAAGTATGGCTCTGTTGAAATAGGCGTTGGAATTGGTTTTGTCAAGGCCAATTGCCTGGGTAAAATCCAAAATAGCCAAAGGATCATCTCCCATCATGGACTCTGTAATCCCCCTGCTGTTATAGGCATTAGCATCATTTGGCCTTAATGCAATCACCTTATTAATATCATTCAATTCACCCTGGTAGTCACCTATCTTTCCCTTTACAATACTCCTGTTATAATATGCATCAATATACTCCGGGTATAGTTCTATTGCTTTACTGAAGTCTGTCATCGCATCTCTGAGATTGTTCAGTAATGCGAGCGTAAGACCTTTGTTATAATACGCTTCATATTGCTCCTCCCAGGTTGGAGTTAGCCGGTGCAAATGGTTGTAATCCTTCAAAGCGCCTTTATAGTCAAGCAGTTCTTTTTTTGCATTGGCCCTGTTTAACCAGGCTGCCACCAAATTCGAATCGAATTCAAGGGCTTTGGTAAAACAGGCAATTGCACTTCCATACTCCTTCACGTTGTTTTTAGAAATACCCATCGCACAATAGATTTGCGCGGAATCGGCATTGGAAAGAAGTGGTTTTCTTAAATCCAGCGCAAAATTGGGAAGTGAGTTGGATACCAAAAATAAAAGAATATATAATCTGACCTTATTCATAGGTCCCCCTCCCCATAACTGATACTGCCTGGGTTTCCTTGTTTGGACCAGTAATCAAAGTTTGCTCCTTTGAAGGCTCTTCTTCAATTGTTAAAGTATAATTCCTGCCATCCTGTTCTGCAGTGTCCTGCCAGTAAAAAGTATAATCGATTTTATGCCCAAAACTGAGCGTATCCGTCAGCAAATCAGCAAAATGAATACCCAATCCTGAATCCAGCGAATCAACATCCATGCAGCTTTCCCAGTTGTCAGATGACCAGCGTACGGTCATTGAACTCAGGCTTTGAATACGCAGTATCTTTCCGTGCGGAACATGTTTATACTGGTTGTTAATACTCCAAATAAAAATCCTTGAAAAAACTTTTTCAGTCAGGTACCGCTCTTTGGTTTGCGGAGGCATGTCAAATACCTGTTTTGACTTTATGGAGCGGCATAATTTGATGTACTCTGAATGAGCCCAAACAAGGGGCATGGCAGACCCAGAAGCTTTACCGAAAAAAAGCCCTAAAGGTGGAATTTCTTCTGAGTCCCATACCTGTTCAGGAAACAGGCCTGTCTCATTTGCGAAATTCTCAAATGCCTTCAATAATTTCTCTGCGTAGCCATAATTCCCCGCAGCTACTTCATAATGGGCCCTTTCACCTGTAAGTAAAGGCCATGGCCGGCCAATACCTGAATATTTAAAAGCGCTTCCATCTTTTTGTTCTCCATAGCCATCTCTGCTATACCGATACCAAACAGGACCTGAAGAGCTTTCCATCTTCAAGTTGGCATCAATTACTTTAATCGTATTAATTATACGTGGATCATCTGCAGCTCTCAAACCAAAACGAACCAGTGCCAGCGCATCCGGGCTCACCATTTCATTTGCGGGGCAGCAATTTTCTCCAGGGGCTCTGTTTGAAATTGTAAGAATGTCATTCCCGGAGTAATTTCGTTCAATGCACTCTTTTGCATTAATACGCAGATAATATCCTTCTACCCCTACCTTTTTAGCCAGATCGGATCCGCTAACATATGTCCATCTTTCAATGTTGAAGTTCCAGGCATCGGCAGTTTCCCTTAAGAATTCAGCCACCTGAGGCTCATTGTTTACTTCGGCAAATTCTGCAGCAATAAGCAGAGCGGAGATTTCAACAGCAAGTGTAAAAGTTGAATAGCCTGCATTTTCCTCCCAACGATCCTGTTCGGTGCTTGGGCCATTTACTACCAGATAGCTGATGGCCTTACGAATCATCGGCCAAAAGTGTATCAGCTCTGCTTCTGTTAACTTTGTTTCCCTGTTAACCAAATCCACCAACAAAACAGGCAGAGCCGTTTGATCCATCTGAATACCCTTCCAATAAGGCTCTCCATCCAGCCACATATTCTGCGGCCAGTGACCGTCTTCTTCCTGAGTAACCATCAGGTAATTTAAAACCCTCCTTGCATCCTTATAGGCGTTGGCAGCAAGCAATCCGCCCGCAGTTTGTACCAGGTCACGTGGCCAAACCAGATGATACCCTCCTAAATCATCATTCCCCTTATTATACCCCCAGGGAATTGACAAGCTTGCAATTAATCCACCAGGATGTCTTTTAGATTCATGCACCCGAAGCATAGCCGCACTGATATTAAAATACTTTGGATAGAAATTGGTTAGCTTGTTAGCAGGTTTATACAAGTCATTTTCCCATTCTTCCCACTCCTGGATAAATTGATCTTTTGAAGTCTTAAAGCCTTCAAACAAACTCGCTCTGGCGCGTTGTCCGGCTTCTTCCGGATTCCTGCCAAAGCCTAATACAACAACAAAACTGTGCCCATTAACTTGCTCCAGATCAATCTCACCTATCAATGCAACATTGCCGTTTTCTGCCCGCTCAAACTCCCAGGCCATTTGTTTATGAAGCTTTAAATCCTGCCATCCGTCAGAGACGCCTACAAAACCGGCGGAACTTTTTTTCCAGGGAATTGAACAGGCCAATGCAAGGGAAACGCCACCCCGTTGGGCAAACAGCATTGGAAAACCTTTATAATTTCCAACCCATGCTGTATTTCCTGCGCCTGTATTCTCAAGGTGAGGAGCCAGTATCATAAATAATTTAAAATCCTTTTCTTTCTTCTTTGCAGGAAAAAATTTAATCTTTTGCATCAGCGTATCCCGATTGGGATCCGTAATAATTTCCTTCTCAATGCGGTAATTATGACTGATACAGGAATTTGTAACATGATAACCGGGCACACCTTTTGCAAGCTGTTTCACATGATGCATTGTGTTCGACTGCTCTTCAGAAAAGAATCCCTTACCGTCTGTCACAATCAAACCTAAATCTCTGGTGCAGGCCTGATCAACCTGCGGATAGTAAATTTCATTTAAAATGCCATTTCCAATGGAATACCAAACCTTGCTTACTGAATTCAGGGAAGAACCAACACCACTCTTCGCACTTGAAGTCCACCTGGCCTCAATTCCAGGCCAGCCAAAAGCAAATTTCTCCCTTTTATCAGCCATTATTTAGCCAGCGAAGCTGCTGTGGTTTTATCGGAAACCAATGGTGGTCCGGTAATTTCATCAAAATAATAAGTATCTGAATTCGCAGAATTTGGATTAAATAATAATGTAATCTGATCTATTTGCCCCAACCCGATTGATTGGCCTTCGATTGTATCCGCAATGTTTGTTCTCTTAATACGGCTCTTGATAGTCCGTTCCTTGTTATTTTTATTTTTTATTTCAAAAAAGACAAGCCCGGAATCTACATATTGCCTGTACCGTACTTTGTACCGGTTCGTCCGCCCATTGTGGTGATCCATATATAATTGAAAGTCCGGAGTGTCAAAATACAGCGTTTTATATTTGTTTTCATTGACGCCGTTAACATTTAGTAATTTATAGTATTGACTTAGATTTTCAAGTACACCAGGCAATTGGCTGATGTTAAAAATGTATTTGGTATCGGTTCTGTCCATTAATTCCACCCCCTCCATTTCGGCGAGTGTAATGGGAGTAAATGTTTTTAAAACCGCTGCTAATTCCGTGTGCATCTTTATTCAGTTCTCATATTATGTTCTCAAAGCAAATTTAAATCAGACGAATGGACACAATTATTAAATTCGACAGAGCCCGATTTTGAATAGCCTAAGAAGGATATATCCTGAATCTTGTCAGTTTTATGAAATCCGAAAAGGCGACCCGCCTGTTACTTTATGACCAGCATTTGTAAACGTCATTGGTTCTGTTATGACAGGATAATACGAACCAAATAAACCTGTGGTGGTTGGAATACCTGTTAATCCGGAAATAGATTTTTGAATTTAAGCTATCCAAAAACCCTGACTGTCGAATATTTTTCTTAGCTGTTCTGTTCCAAATTAGTTTTGTTCGTATTAATAACCATTTTAATAAACCTCTAATCATGAAAACTAAAAGAGAATTTAACATGTATGCCATTTTATCAATGGCCTGTTTGATGCAGGCTGGTTTGATGAATGGTCAGAGTATGATTTATGACAATTT
>Ga0207067_10042_pt1 | contig 39976 bp, 28 predicted proteins | sample Alteio_BWMinCont_25_FD_153484 | JGI IMG/M metagenome (GOLD analysis project Ga0207067, IMG submission 153484) | Enriched cells from forest soil in Barre Woods Harvard Forest LTER site, Petersham, Massachusetts, United States -... | ecosystem: Environmental > Terrestrial > Soil > Temperate forest >...
GCATTTAAGCCTACAGTACAAGCCGCCTTAAAGAAAGTAGACATCACAAAATACTGGAACCCCCTTGTAACATCCTACAACAAGGTCCCATTTGTAAAAAAGCAAAATCCCGACCTGGACACCTACGTAACACAAAAAGCAATCTGGGGACTCTTTTATCTGATTGCTATCGAAGAAAAGAAAATCCGTAAAGATCCCGCCGCTCAGGTCACAGATATCTTAAAGAAAGTATTCGGAGGACTTCTAAACGGTAATCAGTAGATCAGGGTAATCAGTGAACGAAGTAATCAGTTATCGGTAAAAAACCGGTCACAGATCACTAAACAAACCTTCCCTTTAACACATCGTCAGGAACCATACACGAGCTCCTCTTCCCGAACCACCTGTATCTATACTTCGCAACCACATCATAAACAAAATCCCGCATAAAAGCAGGAACCACAATAAAGACATACCACAAACTATACATTCCGCCTAATGCAGATAAAATCTTTAAAACAGCCGAAGACTTAAAATATACCCTCCCCTGCTCCACATAAATCACGCTACCCGAAAAAGCAGCAGGAACATTCACCCCACGCAGCATTCTCTTCCCCATGTCCGATTGCAAAGCCGTAAACCGGAATAAATCCCTCTTGTCCCTTCGGATTACAAAATTCACAGAAACATTACACAAGTTACACACCCCATCAAAAATTATTAAGTGGCCATACATACTCATTTTCTATGCTGCAGGTAAAAAAAATGTTTCCAGGACACCACGTAATCAGGGTAAAAGCGGTTCCAGGAGCGGCTATACAAAGCCAGACCCACAGACAAATCAATCCGCGTATTCGAATTATAAATACCCTGAATACCAGGCCATGCCTCCAGATAATTACCCGCTTTCAGCGAAGGGCTGGTAGCGCCGGCAACAAGTCCATTCACCGAAGTCAGGGCAGCACCATAAGAACTACCCTTCAGTTCCAGGTAAATATTATAATTATCCTCATAATAATTTGTATAGCGCACAGGGCTCAGCAGGTAACCCAGAGACAGGTTATAGTCAACAGCTTTACCATACACAATTGTATTGGTAAAGGGGTAATTACCATAAAAATAAGGAGCGTAAGGATAAGTCACCGTTTCAGTATAGGAATTCGCCACAACAAAACCACCAGTAAAAGAAGCAGCAAACCTTCCCTGAAGCCGGGTAAGAATCAACCCAGCTCCATACCCCCCATTATCTCCGGTTAGATCAGGCTCAGCCTCATCATGAGCCCTTTTAGCGGTAGAATATTCTGCATATAAAGCAGCACGAAAATGCCGGTCATCCTTATCAACGCTGAACAGCCGGAACTTAGAATACAGGTAAACACCACCAAATAAAACAGGATAAGGAACACCATAAACAGAAGAAGCAACAGGAGGCCCCAAGCCCCCATTGGCAGTATGCGTATGGGTCAGAAAGTTAGCCGGCAAAAACAAACTATGGTGATTGTTAACTACCGGCTCCGCATAAACCTCCAGTTTAGAAGTGATCCCATAATAGAGCCTCATAGCCGCCTGGTATCTTAAAATTGAAATCTCCTTATGCATTTCCATAATCGGACTTATACCAATAGTCCCCTTGGCCAGACAACTAGCCGGTTCCGTAGTAGGAAACAACTCCTGTGAAAATAATTGCTGAGCAATAACAACAAGGGAAATAGCTGCAATTTTACTTCCCGCCAACATGATTCGCATTTACTATCTATTATTACCGGTTCAAAGCGTTACTTGATATACCTTTTTTGCTCCGGCATCAATCGGATAAACCGAATGACACGAATTAGTTTCCAAAAGCTTCCATTTTTTATACTCCCCCCCGGGCATAAAATCCTTGCCCACTAAGTGAATTAACTCAGGCCCATTCAGCACCTTAGAAGATTTAATACCAATAAAGCTAAAAGTCATAGTTAGCGCATCAAAACAAAAATGATCAGCAACACTCACATTCGTAAAATTATACACCACAAACAAACTCCTCACTGAAAACCCCGCGTCCACCACTTTTGCTGCCATGGCAGCAAAATCAATCCCGGCACCCTCCTTAAAAGTCACCTCAGCTACATGTTTATTCAGATCCATCTTCACCTCCTTAATAAAATCCAGCTGCAACAGCAGCTTTTCAGCACTTAAAGAACAAGCCGAACAATGCAATCCATCAATCCCCAGCAAAACACTCTTCACCTGTCCAACAGACATACCTATGAAGCAACACATATAACAGAATAAAACACCAACCCTTTTCATAGCTACTCAAATGTACTAAAACGCAAAGTAATTTTCCGTATATTTAGCACCTCAAAATGAAAACACTCCTTCCGGTTCTCTTACTACTCATGCTGGCATTGGCAGCATGCAGGCCCATCGCTCCGGCAGGTCCCATGCAATACGGAACAGTGAATTTACGCATTCAGTCATTCGTAGATTCAAATTTACTGGACACAGGAAAAGTTGCAAAAGACGCTACAGGCAGGAGGTACAAATTAAAAATAGCCCAATTTTACTTTTGCGGAATCGTATTAAGAAACACCAATGGAAACGCCTATCCTTTTACCGGTTTTTATGGCCTGAATAAGCCCGCTTCCCAACTCTATGTCATTGGATCAGTACCTGTAGGAACCTATTCCTCCACCACATTTAGCGTAGGACTTGACGCACAAACAAATTCAATTAATCCAAACACCTATCCACTTGGTGTCGGAAATCCCCTCGCATTGCAAACTCCACCCATGTGGTTTGGATCAACCTCGCAAGGATATATCTTTATGAATGTGCAGGGATCAGCAGATACCACAGCAGCACACAATGGTCCCTGTAATTATCCCTTCAGCTATCAGACCGGAGGATTTTTGCTCGACAGAGGAGTAGACATCATTTCACCCATAATAGCCGGAGTAGGATTATCCGGGTATACCGTCTACCCAAATCAGACCTACGTTGTGAATATCAAAGCCGACTTTGGAGTATTACTTCAGGGAATTAATTTTCAGACACAAAACAGCGCTAACCCATACAGCACTATTCCTGCCGTCAAAGCCCTTGCAACTCAGGTTGCGAACAACATTCCTTCTATGTTCAGTTACCAGTAAAACAGCAGCACAGACCACATGCATGGCATTTGCAATCTCAGCATAGTACCCTGCCGGAAAAAACCATCCGACAAAAGCGAACTGACCACTCAGCTTCTTTTCGGCGAAACCTTCGAACTACTGGAAGAACAGGAAAAATGGGTAAAAATAAAAAACGAACACGACCAGTATATCTCCTGGATAGACCGGAAACAATTTCTGGAAATTTCAGAAAAGACACATCACAGGATACGCAAAGAAGCCAGCCCGCTCGCTTTTGAGCTTGTGCACCCCCTTCAAAACACTTCAACAGAGGGTTTATTCCCCATCGTGCTTGGAAGTACATTGCCGGGAATGAAAGCCCAAAAAATAGAACTGGAAAAAAATTCCTATAAGTACGATGGGCAGGTAACAGAAGTCCCATCCGCTAAAAAAATACGCAACAGCCTCATTGAAAACGCTTATATGTATTTACATGCTCCCTATATGTGGGGAGGCCGGACACCATTTGGGATAGATTGTTCCGGCTTAACCCAAATGGTATATAAACTCAGCGGCATCCCACTCTTACGGGATGCATCAGATCAGGCAACACTGGGAAAACCAATTGACTTTGTCGAACAGGCACAACCAGGCGACTTAGCCTTTTTTGATAACCCGGCAGGTCGAATAACACATGTAGGAATAATATTGGGAAATAAAACGATACTACATGCCTCAGGAAAAGTGCGAATCGACAAGCTCGATCATTATGGCATATACAACAAAGAAAAGAAAACCTATACCCATTCCCTGCGCCTGATCAGATCACTCCTTTAGGAACGGTTCACCACCTTAAGTTTAGGAAATCGCAGCAGCGCAAGTTCAAACGAACCAAAAAGCAAAGCAGAATAAAAAACAGTACCCATGAAAAAACTCTTCAGGAAAGGAAGTGCAAGCACATAACAATCAAACAAACCACGTAAATCCCTGGTATACGGCAATCCGGTTGTCACATTTACGCAACTGCCCATCCAGCAAAAAAAATCAGTAATCAGGTAATGACCCAAAGAGGCAACAATACCAGCAAACAAAACGGATTTTAAGCTCACCTTTTTAATAATCAGACCTCCGGCAAAAACAATCAGCACAAACACACCATACGTAATATACCATCCACTATAAAACACACTCCCATAGGCACCACCATAAATAAAACGCTGGATAACAAGGTCACTTAAAAAAAGAATAAGCAAAGGAAACATAACGGCCTTCCATTTTTGGGTAAAATAAGCCCCCCCGAACAAAGCCAAAGCCCCAATCGGCGTAAAATTAAAAAATGCACCACCGTACTTAACACTCAAAAGCCTCAGACACCCAGTAGTAATAACCATCACCAGAAGCAGCACAAACCTAGGACTAAATTTTTTCAGCATATAAATTATTTTTAGCGGTAGATATCAAAATTAAGTTAAAAGCACATTTTATACAAATCTTATTCTATTATTTCGCTGACACACTAACTGGCTCAACTACTCCGCTCTGCTACGTAATTGCCCTTTCAAAACTTCACCCCCATCACCAACACATCATCCACCTGTTCCAGGTCACCCATCCACTTCACAAAATCCTGATCCAGCAAATTACCCTGCAAATTCATTGACAATACCTGCAGCGACAACAACATCTCCTTAAAACGGATATTCGTTATCTTCTTACCCTTCGAGCCACCAAACTGATCCGCATAGCCATCCGTAAACAAATAAACAGCATCCCCCTTTTTAAGCACAACCTCCGTACAGGTGAATAAAGACACCCTCCCAATCTGGTCCCCTCCAATCGAACGCTTATCAGGAGCAATCTCAGTAATAACAAAATCCCCATCAAAACTATCCGCCACCGTCTTCTTGTTAATAATATAAAGCGGGCGCATAGCCCCCGAGAAATGTAAAACCTTTGTTTTAAGATTAATTGCACACAATGCCACATCCATCCCATCTCTTGTCTCAATCCCTTCCTTACCCTGTTTCAGCACCCTCCGTATCTCAGAATCGAGCTCATCCAGAATCTTATCTGTATCAAGAATTCCCTTCTGATTCACAATCTCATTCAGCAAGGTCGAGCCAATCAAACTCATAAAAGCGCCCGGCACACCATGACCGGTACAATCCGCCACAGCGAGATAGGCCACATCTCCCACCATATTAAACCAATAAAAGTCACCACTCACCACATCCAGCGGTTTAAAGAAAAGGAAAGATTCCGGAAAGACTTTCAGGATTTCCGCCTTAGGAGGAAGGATAGCGTCCTGAATAAGTTTGGCATAGTTAATACTATCCATCATATTCTTATTCTTCTGGCGGATAAGCTTCTCCGCCTTTTTGGTTTCCGTCAGATCAGTATCAATGAACACCAGTTTCTTCACCCGGCCATTCTCATCAAAAATTGGTGTCAGCGTAGTATGTACCCAAATCACATCCCCGTCTTTCGTTTCGACTTGACTCTCATAAATCCGTGACTTCTTGCTCGACACACAATCCAGTATAATTTTCTTAAGTTCCGGGTTGTGACTTGCCTGATAAGCGGTCTGAGCCTTACCAGCCTTCAGATCGGATAAAGTATAGCCAGTCATCCGCGTAAAACTCTCATTCACCCATTCAATTTCGCCCGTCTGGCTACCAATTGCGATCGCATTCACCGTCTCCCGTGCTACAATAGAAAGTTTCTCCAGCTCAATATTTTTTTCATGTAATTCCTGAGTAGCCTCAATAATACTCAATTCAAGCAGCCTTTTAGATTTATGCAATTGCCTTGTCCTCCAGATAATAAACAGCCAGATAACAAAAATGCTGGAGAGCGCACAAACCACATAAAACCAAACCGTTCTCCAGAAAGGCGGAGTAATGGAAAACCGGAAACTAACCGGATGCGTACTCCATACCCCATCATTATTACAGGCCTTAACCACAAAATTATATTTTCCATCCGGCAGATTGGGATAAGGAGCAGTAGTTTCAGACACTTCCTCCGACCAATCCTCACTAAAACCCTCCAGCTTATATTTGTACCGCACCAGATCAGGATTCGCAAGACACACGCCCATAAAATTAAAAGACAAAAAATTCTGCGAATAAGGAAGTCTCAGACGCAAAGGAAAACCAGTCACCGGGCTGATACTGTCACCATATTTCGCCCAGTTCATTTCCTCCCTGTTAAATAACTTCACACCTGTAAGCTGAATTACAGGAGGAACCTTATTCTCTACATCCTCTTTAGGATTGTATTTTACCAACCCCTTCACAGTACCAAACCAAATATTACCGCTAAAATCCTTGAAAACTGCATTTGGGTTACATCCTATACCGGTAAACCCCTCATTTTTTCCAAAATGATGAACCGAAACCGTATCCGACTTATTAAAATAAGTCAGATTCAGCAAATCCAAACCCTTGTTCGTTCCAATCCACAAAGATCCCGTATTATCAATCACGAGCAGATAAATAGCATTTGAAATAAGGCCATCCGCTTCACTTATATTTCTATAATTAGAGCCATCAAAGCGCGTAAGACCGCCACCGGAATTAGACCCCAGCCAAAGCTTACCAGATTCATCCTCCACAATAGAAGTAACCTGCAGCTTTAAACCACTGTAAGATCCGAATTTTGTAAAGCCCTTGCCATCAAAACTGCACAACCCCCTTTCCGTTCCAATCCACAAAGTACCCTTATGGTCTTCCATCAGACATAGCGTACTGTTATCAGGCAAGCCATCCTTTTTAGTGTATTTTTTAAAGCCCGACACCGAAAAACAAACCAACCCCTTAGAAGTAGCAAACCATATATTGCCCTTACTGTCCTCCAGAATACTATTGGTAAGCCCATCAAAAATCTCCTTATCCCTATAGGTGGTCACTTTGTAGTTTTCCGCCTTTTTCAACTTTTCAGGCTCCATACGCAGCACCCCATTCAAGGTACCAATCCAAACATTATTCTCTCTGTCCTGGAAAACCGACTGAGTAGGAGCAATATCGTTCAGATTATAGTGCCTCGCAAAATTGACAAAATGCCCCGTATCACCACTCAGCATAAGCTTACACAAACCATCATCCGTACCCACCAATAAATCACCGTCCTTATCACTCGTAATCGATAAAACCATATTATTCAGCAAACCTTGTTGCTTGGTATACGACAGAAAACAATCGCCACTATAACGCGTCAGCCCATTTTCAGTACCAAACCATAAATTGCCCTCCCGGTCCACCAGAGAAGAATTAATATGTCCCTCAGGCAAGCCCGATTTATAAGTATAATTTACCACCTGCAGACTATTCGTATTATTTTCAAATTCAATACGGGTAAGGCCCAGATCACAGCCCAGCCAGATATTACCTTTCGTGTCAGCAGTAATTGTCTTAACCTTGTCACCAAGTAACCCGTTACGCATCGTATAATTCAAAAATTTATGCTTTTCCTCCACCTTGGATATGAGCTTACTTATACCTTTCGGAGTAGCAAACCACAAATAGCCATTCTGATCCTGGGCAATGTCATTAATTGTATTATCGATAATGCCATCTTTAACTGTAAGGTTATTAAAACGAAGCTGCGTAGGAGTTTTCGAATGTTCAACCCTTGCAAGACCATTTTCCGTACCAATAAAAATCTTAGCCTTCTTATCCAGAAAAACACAGGTGATCTTATCATCCGGCAAACCATCCCTTTTAAAATATTTAGCAAAGCGGTAAAAGCTATGCGTACTGTCAGTAGAAATTAAAACACACAGCCCCTCATCCGTACCAACCCATACATTACCCGCAGAATCACAGCAAAGCGCATTAATCTGATTATTTACGAGGCCATTCTTAGTACTGAAGTTTTTAAAAGAAATTCCATTATACCTTGACAAACCCTGATTTGTCCCAATCCATATATTCCCCCATTTATCACCCGTAATCGCATTCACATTATTATCACACAGTCCATTAATATTCGTATAGTTGAAATACTTTTTCCCATTGTACTTGCTCACACCACCGCCAATCGTACCCACCCATAAATTACCCAGCTTATCCTGAAACAAACCCTTCACCTGAGTCTGGGATAAACCATCCTCCACTGTATACGTATGGAAATTATATTGCTGGGAAACTGCCATAGAAACCAGCAGAACCAGCAAGCCCGACAAAAACGACTTAATGAAAGGTAAATTCATAGGCAGAGAGCACGAAATTTACGAAAAAAATCAGTCAAAAAGTCATAAACTTCTAATTAACAAGACAATACTACATGATATTTATCATTTTAACAAAAGGCATAGTCTTTGTAAATTGCAGGCAGGGCAAATAGCCTGCGGCTATTTGAGCCAGTAAGCGCAGGGCCATGTGACCTTGAAAACATGAAAAAACAGATATACATGAATCTAAATAACTTTACAATCAAATCACAGGAGGCCATACAAGAGGCCCAGCAATTAGCCACCATAGGTGGAAATCAGGGAATAGAAAACGGGCACATCCTAAAAGGACTGCTGAAAGTAGACGAAAATGTCAGCCCCTATCTGCTAAAAAAGCTGAATGTAAATTTCAGTATGTTCGAAAAGGCCTTAGACAAAATCATTGAAAGCTATCCCAAAGTCAGCGGAGGAACAATTTACCTGTCCAACACCGCCAATCAGACGCTTGCAAAAGCAAGCACCTACCTGAAAGAGTTCGGAGACGAATACGTATCCATCGAACACCTGCTCCTGGCCCTGCTTGCCACCAAAGACACCATTTCAACCTTGATGAAGGACAACGGCATCACAGAAAAGGACCTCAAAGCCGCCATCATCGAACTCCGCAAAGGAAGCAAAGTAACCAGCAGCACAGCAGAAGGAACCTATAACTCCTTAAACAAATTCGCCATTAATCTCAACGAGCGCGCCCGCACAGGTAAGCTCGACCCCGTCATAGGCCGGGACGAAGAAATCAGACGTGTATTGCAAATCCTCTCACGCAGAACCAAGAACAACCCAATATTAGTTGGTGAGCCCGGAGTCGGCAAAACAGCCATTGCAGAAGGCCTTGCACACCGCATTATAAATGGCGATGTACCCGAAAATTTAAAATCAAAACAAATCTATTCACTCGACATGAGCGCCCTTATCGCTGGCGCCAAATTCAAAGGAGAGTTTGAAGAACGCCTCAAATCAGTCGTAAAAGAAGTCATCAGCAGCGAAGGAGACATCGTATTATTCATAGACGAAATTCACACACTCATAGGAGCCGGAGGAGGCGAAGGCGCCATGGACGCCGCAAACATTTTAAAACCAGCGCTAGCCCGGGGAGAACTAAGGGCCATAGGCGCCACAACACTCGGAGAATATCAAAAATATTTTGAAAAGGATAAAGCCCTTGAACGCCGCTTTCAGAAAGTCATGGTCGAAGAGCCAACAGAAGAAGACGCCATCTCTATCCTGCGCGGGATAAAAGAAAAATACGAAACGCACCATAAAGTTCGCATCAAAGACGAAGCCATCATAGCAGCAGTAGAGCTATCCATACGGTACATCACTGACCGTTTTTTGCCTGACAAAGCCATCGACCTCATAGACGAAGCAGCCAGCAAACTAAGGATGGAAATCAATTCCATGCCCGTAGAACTCGACGAAGCAGAACGCAGGATACGTCAGCTCGAGATCGAGCGCGCAGCCATCAAAAGAGAAAACGACAAAACAAAACTCGAACAGCTCAACAAAGAAATCGCCGAACTCAGTGACAAACGTGCCGACATACGAGCCCAGTGGAAAAGCGAAAAAGAAGTCGTAGACAACATCCAGAAAATCAAACAGGATATCGAAGAATACAAAGTACAGGCAGAACAGGCCGAACGCAGCGGGGACTATGGCAAAGTAGCGGAAATCCGGTACGGCAAAATAAAAGAATCCGAAAAGCAACTAGCCGCCTGCCAGATCAAGGTCGACGAAATGAAAGCCAAAGGCAACCAATTGGTAAAAGAAGAAGTAGACAGCGAAGACATAGCCGTAGTCGTAAGCCGTTGGACAGGCATACCCGTCAGCCGCATGTTACAAAGCGAAAGAGAAAAACTGTTACACCTCGAAGATGAACTGCACAAACGCGTCATCGGCCAGGAAGAAGCGATCTCAGCCATATCCGACGCAGTACGCAGAAGCAGGGCAGGCATGCAGGACGCCCGCAAACCCATAGGTTCCTTTATATTTTTGGGAACCACAGGCGTAGGCAAAACCGAGTTGGCCAAAGCACTCGCAGAATTCCTGTTCAATAACGAAAATGCCATGACACGCATTGATATGAGCGAATACCAGGAACGCCACTCCGTCAGCCGTTTAGTCGGCGCGCCCCCCGGATATGTGGGATATGAAGAAGGCGGACAGCTCACAGAAGCCGTGCGCCGGAAACCTTACAGCGTAGTATTATTGGATGAAATCGAAAAAGCACATCCTGATGTATTCAACATATTGCTGCAAGTTCTTGACGACGGAAGGCTCACAGACAACAAAGGGCGGGTGGTCAATTTCAAAAATACCATCATAATCATGACCTCCAACATAGGCTCGCCAATCATACAGGGAAATTTTGACAAACTAACAGACAAAAACAGAGAAGAAATCATAGAAAAAACAAAAGCCGAAGTCTTTGAACTGGTCAGACAAACTATACGCCCCGAATTCCTGAACCGCATTGACGAAGTCATCATGTTTGCACCCCTCACCCAAAAAGAAATAAAACAGATTGTAGAAATGCAGATTAAAGGCGTACAGAAAATGTTAAGCGACAGCGGCATAAACCTCACCTACACCGAATATGCACTCGAATGGATTACCAAAATCGGGTACGACCCGCAATTCGGCGCCCGACCTTTAAAGAGAGCCATACAGAAACACGTACTCAATGAACTCAGCAAACAAATCCTGAGCGGCAAAGTCACTAAAGACAGTGCCATATTGTTAGACGTTTTTGATGAACAGGTAGTATTCAGGAACCCTCTAAAGGAAGAAAATAAAGCTGCGGGTAAAGAGAAGAGAACTAAAAGTTAGCATCAGTTAATTGCTGCTAAAAATTAAGCACCGTTCATCGCTGCCAATAAATCGGCTTCCGCTCTTTCCACCCACCCGATTTATACGCATTCCTTTCTTTTATTTCAATGGGGCTTACTTCCACACTACCCGGCTCAAACAGCCCAGGCTCCAACCCACCAACCCGCTCAATCCTCCAGTGGAGGATTGCCGTCCTCTCTGCTGCTTAATTTATCTTATTAATATGCATTGGACTTGCATTCGGTTGCCTCGGCTCTTCATTCGCTTTTGTACTGAAGCTTCCCGATAGGACTATTCGTTTTTGAAACGATTTTACAGGTCCACCAAAATAAACCTATTGAGGCTATTAGGTTCACCAAAATGAACCTATGAAGAATGTCAAAAACGGACTTATGTGCACAAATGAAATCGATTTATTTTTCAACTGGTTCTGGGGTATTAGCGGCTGTCGGAGAAAATATCAAACATCATCAGTATTGGCTCAAACTGAAAGGCGCAGTTTTTACGGAATAGAGAAAAAGGAAAGAAAGTTTAGATATGCTCCATGAAGACCTTGTTCGCTAAAACCATAGCCTCAGTAAAAGCTGCTTTATCAATCCCTGCCTCAATTTTCTTCTCCTCAAAAAAACTCAACAGATTCTCCGTTGCCATATTACCTACCAACTCATCCTCTGCCATCGGGCAACCCCCAAAACCCTTAATTGCTCCATCAAACCGCCTGCATCCCGCATCATAAGCTGCCTGCAACTTCTCTCTCCAGGCATCCGGGCGCGTATGTAAATGAGCTCCAATCTCACTATTTTTAAATTCAGGAATAATATTCGAAAATAATTCCGAAATGCTGGCCGGATTGGAAACACCAATTGTATCCGCCAGAGAAATAACCTTAACACCCATACCCACCAGCTTTGCCGCCCATTTATGAACAATACCGGGATTCCATACATCACCATAAGGATTCCCAAACGCCATAGAAAGATACACCACCAGCGTCTTCTTACTGTTCAGACACAAAAACTGAATCTCCTCCACTCGCTTCAATGACTCCTCAATCGAAGAATTCGTATTCCGCTGCTGAAAAGTTTCAGAAACAGAAAACGGAAAACCCAGATAACTAATTTCATCAAACACCACCGCATCCTGCGCACCACGCACATTCGCAACAATCGCCAGCAACTTAGACTTAGTCAGGCTCATATCCAGTTGCAGCAGCACCCCCGCAGTATCCTGCATCTGGGGAATCAGCTTGGGGGAAACAAAACTCCCCACATCAATCGTATCAAAACCCACCCTTAGCAGCGCAGAAATATACTCCAGCTTTTTCGCCGTAGGAACAAACTCCTTCATTCCCTGCATCGCATCCCTCGGACACTCAATAATTTTCATAAAAATTGAATTTCAAATAAATTGACTCAGACAGACAAATCAGCCCCCCCGCATTCAACTACCTCAAATTAATACGGTCAATCACCTCCTTGCCGGCCTCCTCATTCAGCAGTTTCACAATCTTCTCCTTTGAAAAAGAAAGCTCCTGCCGCAAAGCCGCCGAATCCAGGCGAATAAACAACTCCTTACCCTGAATAAAAATATGAGACGTATGACGGGCGACCATCCCACCCATTACCTTCTCCCAGGAAGCAATCAGATTTAGCTCCTCCATCTTCCTGTCCAGACGAAACGTCTTCAGCATCTCATCAATAGCCTGCTTAATCGTTTGGTGATTATGTTCGAACATTTTCTATCGCTCTTTTATGACCGCTTCCCACATCCTGTTTCCTGCGTCCTGTACTCTTACAATTCTTAACTTACTTAGCTTCGCTCTGCAGTTATTTGCATCTTTTATTCTGTTTTTATCGTGCTTATAGTCCTTCGCACCAACTGGCTCAACCAGCCCACAGGATACTATCGCACAATCTGGCTCAAATAGCCAACGGCTATTAGCCCCCCTATTTCGCGTTGCTCAATAGTTCAACAGTACTCTTCACAACCCCACCCTTAATATGAAACTGCCTGAATTGCCTCTCCACCCCTTCTGAAAAAACACCCGAAATCCTATCCGCATGCGTATCCGTAATAAAAATCTGGCCAAAATGATCCCCACTCACCACCTCCATCAGCCGCATAACCCTCGCCTCATCCAGCTTATCCTGAATATCATCCAACAACAGCAACGGAGCACAATTCTTAATCCTCCGAATATGATCAAACTGCGCCAGTTTCAGGGCAATCAGGTACGACTTCTGCTGACCCTGAGAACCATACTTCTTCACTGCATACCCATCAATCGTCAGTTCCAGGTCATCCTTGTGAACCCCAACCGTCGTATGCTGCAGCAAGCGATCCTTTTTGATCGCCCCTCTCAGCACCGCATCAAAATCACCCTCATTCAGATCCGAATGATACACCAGTTGCACCCGTTCAGTACCACCTGAAATTTTTTCATAATACCTCTGAAATACAGGAATAAGCTCTGCCACGAGCTTCTCCCGCTTTTCATGAATACGCCTTGCAAACTCAACCAGCTGTACATCCCAAATCTCAATCGACTCCTGCGCAAAATAACCCGTCTCCGCAAATTTTTTCAAAAGCGCATTCCGCTGAGACACAATCCGCGCATATGCAATCAGGTCATTCAGGTAAACACGGTCAAATTGAGCGATAACACCATCCATAAACTTCCTCCTGCTCTCACTCCCCTCATGAATCAGCTCCGAATCCGAAGGAGAAATCATCACTAACGGAAACAAACCTATATGATCCGCCAGCCTGCTATACTCCGTCTTGTTTCTCTTAAAAAGTTTTTTCTGACTTCGCTTCAACCCGCAATACACTTCCTCCTCTTCACTATCCGAAACAAACACCCCACGCACCACAAAGAAAGGAGCCTCGTGAAGAATATTCTGACTGTCAACAGGATTAAAAAAACTCTTGCATAAAGAAAGGTAATGCACTGCATCCAGCAAATTGGTCTTTCCCTCCCCGTTACTGCCCGTAAAGCAATTAATACCAGTGCAGAACTCAAGCTCTGCTTCACGGTAATTCTTAAAATTGAGAAGGGAAATGCTTTTTAGATACATTTTAAATAAAATTAGGGATTTTTACTTAATTTCGCACCTCAATCAACCAAAAAAATGGCCGAAGAAATAAAAGATCAACCCATTATAGACGTTCAGGAAGCCCTGAGCAAAACCGAACAATACATTGAAGACAACAAAAAAAGTCTATCTATAATAGTAGGGGTCATCATAGGACTTGTAGGCATCTTTGTAGCCTGGAAATACTGGTATGTAGCCGGAAAAGAAAAAGACGCGCAAAAAGAACTATTCGCCTCCGAAACCTGGTTCGAAAAAGACTCCCTCAACAAAGCAATCAGCGGAGACGGCATCTCCATAGGTCTAGAAGGCATAGTAGATCAGTACGGCGTCACCGCCTCCGGCAACCTGGCCGAATACTACCTCGGCATAGGCTACATGAAGAAAGGTGAATTCGAAAAAGCCATACAACACCTCAAAAATTTCAACTCCAGCGACCAGATGGTAGCCCCTATCGCCACAGGAGCCATAGGCGACTGCTACGTCGAACTAAATAAAGTAGAAGAAGGAATAAAGTTCTACATCAAAGCCGCCGAAAAAAGCAAAAACAAATTCACCAGCCCCATTTACCTCAAAAAAGCCGGCATAGCCTACGAAAGCCTCGGCAACTACAAAGACGCAGTAAAAGTATACCAGCGTATCAAAAACGACTTCGAGAAAACCACCGAAGGCAAAGACATCGACAAATACCTCAGCCGCGCCAGGACACTTGCAGGAGAATAGATTAATTGGCAAACAGTAATCGGTAAACGGGTGGGGGGCCAATAAATAATAGTTGAAAATGAATAACCGATAACCAATCCTTGACAACCCAGGATAAATATCAAACACCTATCCCCAACGCCGAAAAAATGCGCTTCGGCATAGTCGTATCTGAATGGAACACATCCATAACTAACGCCCTCTGCAAAGCCACCATTGCCTCCCTCCTGCTTCACGGTGCAAAAAAAAAGAACATTAAACTCATTCAGGTCCCCGGCAGTTTCGAATTAATACTCGGTGCTCAATTGCTCGCAAATAAAAAAAATATAGATGCCGTCATCTGTCTTGGTTGCATCATCAAAGGTGATACACCCCACTTCGACTTTATCTCACAAGCAGTAGCCTCAGGAATCGCCAACCTCAACATCCACCACAACAAGCCAGTCATCTTCGGCGTCCTCACCACCAATAACCTGCAACAAGCCAAAGACCGCAGCGGTGGCAAACACAGCAACAAAGGCACCGAAGCCGCCATCACAGCGATCCAAATGACCGCCCTGCCCAGACAAATTTAAACCAGAACGGAAACAACTAAACCCTCCCCACCCTCCTACTCAACACAATTTTTTATTACCTTCGCCCCCATTACTGGAAAGGTGGGTGAGTGGCTCAAACCAACAGTTTGCTAAACTGTCATACGGGTTAAACCGTATCGGGGGTTCGAATCCCCCCCCTTCCGCGTTTTTGAATTGTAATGCCCCTTTGGGGCATTTCTTGTTTAGCGGAAGAGGCGGGATTTAATCCCTCGTTTCTTATATTTTCGATTGATTTCAGTAGCTTCGTAGTTATGAAAAAATATAGGGATAGGGAGTATTGTATTGAATGTAAAGAGGTAATCAATACGACTGTGTTTAATTTTTCAACTTCTAATTTTGGTACACCATTATGCATGACACATCAGGATTTGCTTCGTGAAAAAATGCAATCCAATAAAATTACAACGGAATCCCTTATGCTTTATTTCGCTTTGAAACAACGCGAAGTACCGGCACATTTGGAAAAATATGATGGATTTAAGACTATTGATATTGCTGTGCCTCATGCGAGAGTTAACATTGAAGTGGATGGACCACAACATAACATGAGCCCTAAACAAGCACTTGCAGATTTAAAACGAACATATTTTTCTTTCAAAAAGGGATATTTTACATTACGTATTCCTAATACATTAGTAAAAGAAAATCTCGAAGAAACAGCTGACATGATTACCGAAATTCTCGTCGAAAGCAGGGAGCGAAATAACCCTTAATATGCGTTCCATGTTCCTTTCAATTTCCTACCGCCTCAAACTTTACAGTCAAACTAATCCCATTCTCATCTACCAATGTTAATTTATGCTTTCCTAAAGAAGGGTTTAGTGCCAGTTGATGCACTTCTTTTGTCTCTCCGATAAAAGAATTGTCAAGGTGCCAGTAAATTTTCGTGTTTACATTTCTATGTGCTGCTTCAAATACTGTTCTCCCTGTATTTCCATCTATTTCCACAGGGACATAAATTTTGCTATTGGGTTTTGGATAAAGGATGGCCATGGCTTTGTCTGTAATTTTTGCCAGGCACTCGGGATTAAAGTCGGGCAACACTTTGTAATTGGGATGGGTGAATTTATAATATTTCTCTATTAATGGTGGTAAAACAAACCAGGTTACGTGTTTCATGTTGTACACGCTTTCGCAGTCGCTGTCTACCCGCTCTTTTCCATTTTTGCTGAGATGCACGATTTGATGATAGGGACAAGCGATTGTGCTTAAACAGTTTTTGGGCATCCAGATCTGATCTGTTTTCTCGCATAGGTCGGAGGCTCGATGTCCGCTTTCATGACAAACAGTTGTCCAAACCATTCCTTCTCTTGGCATGTCGAACCATTGGGTGTATTTTGGCAGTTGTCCAAATATGTCAAACAATAATGGGGCTGCGGCTTTTATTCCGGTAAGTCCGGGGCGGCCTGATCCGTCTGCATTCCCTATCCATACTGCAACAACATAATCCGGGGTAATGCCTATTGCCCATGCGTCTCTGAAACCAAAACTCGTCCCGGTTTTCCAGGCAATTTTCTGTGCCGATGCAAAAATGCGCCAGTTCCCATATTCATCGGGACGATTCACGTCCACCATGGCTTCAAATGTTTGGTATATACAGGCTTTGTCTGTTTTTATTCCGGTACTTCCATTTATTCCGGCGCTGGGACTTTTCTTTAACTGTTTGCCTTGTTTATTTACCAGGCTGATCTGATTGACATGTCCATATTCCAGTTCCTGAGCAAGATGAATGTAGGCCTGACTTAAGTCCCATAGTTTGGCTTCAGCTCCTCCCAGAATGAGTGAAAGTCCATAATGTTGTGCGGGCATATTCAGGGTTGTCAGACCAAAACCAATTAATTCATGATGGAATTTTTCAAACCCGTATTCGTTGAGCAATCTGACCATGGGTATATTTAAACTTCTTGACAGGGCTTTGTTGGCTGGCACTGCCCCATCGTACTGCTGGCTGAAATTTTTGGGTGAAAAGCTGCCGAATTGAGTGGGGATATCGGGTATGAGCATCCCTGGTGTGATGAGCCCATCTTCGAGGCATTTGGCGTATAAAAATGGTTTGAGGATACTTCCTGTACTCCTTGGGGCAACAATGCAATCTACGTCATTGCCTTGCTCCTGGCTTGGCGATTTGGTGTTCCCGACATAGGCCAGCACTTCACCTGTTTTTACAGAGGTGATCATTACTGCGCCATTGTAGATCTTATTTTCCTGTAATAATTCACTATGAGTTTGCAAAAGCTGAGTGATTTTTTCCTGTTCATTTCCATCTATGGTGCTGCTGATCGTTTTTCCCCTGAATCCTTCATTTATCAAACGTGCCAGTAAATGAGGGGCATTCTGAGGAAGGGCCAGGGGCTTTTCGGGTAATGGTTCTGAAACCGCTAGCTGATAGGCTGTTTCATCCAGTAACTTGATCTCGTACAGGCGTTCCAGCAGGCGATTTCGCTTTTCCAACAGGCGCTGGTGGTTCTTTCCGGGATAGATCAGGCCGGGTGCATTGGGCAGTACAGCCAGTGTGGCGCTCTCTGCCCAGCTGAGCTTTTTTGAGCTTCGCCCGAAATAGCGCCAGGAAGCGGCTTCAAGGCCTACTACATTGTTCCCAAAGGGGGCGTTTGAGGCGTAGAAATTCAGTATTTCCTTTTTGCTGTAACGCAGCTCTATTCGTGTGGCTAAAATCATTTCAATTATTTTTTCAAGTACTGTACGCCGGGGATTTTTGCGCATCAGGCGGGCCAGCTGCATGGTAAGTGTGCTTCCGCCACTGACTACTTTTCTGCTTTTCACATCACTGACGATAGCCCGGCCTATACCTTTTATACTGATTCCAAAATGTGAGTAGAAATTCCGGTCTTCAAATTGTATCAGGCATTTTTCAAATTTGTCCGGTATAGTATCGCTGCCGGAAAACCTCCACTGCTGGTCTTTTGCTGTCTGAGCTCCCAATAAATTACCGCTTCTGTCCAGCAGTACAGTTGAGGTGCTGTCATTGAATAATTGCTTTGGCAGACAACTTATATATCCCATGAGGATTGCCAAAAAGCACATAATTGAAATGAAGAGCGGAAGGGATTTGAGTTGGAATATGTGGCCGGTTCGCATAAAATTTTCTTTCTTTGGGTAACAGCTAGTTAAGTAACAGCGCATGCTCTGGTTCCTTCAAAGATGGGGCACAATAAATGATTATTGCAGCCCTTTTTATTATCCGCTGTAATTTTAATGGAAAGTGTTTTCTACCTTTGATTAAACGATCGAGGACCTTGAGCAGAACTATCCTTTATTTTCTTCTTTTTTGCAGCTTTTTGCCCTTTTCAGTGTATTCCCAACAGTACAACTTTCATAATTACTCGGTAAAAGAAGGGGTTGCCCAGAGTCAGGTTTATAGCCTGCTGCAGGACAGCAGGGGTTATTTATGGATGGGAACACGGGGTGGTGGACTTACGCGTTTTGATGGAGTCAATTTCAAAACATTTACAGTAAAAGATGGTTTAGTTAACAGTTATGTGTTTTGTATCAAAGAAGATGCGAAACACAATTTATGGATCGGCACCAATAATGGTCTTTCCTGTTACAATGGCCTAAACTTCCGGAATTATCAGCCCTCGGGGGATTCTGCCCAGACCTGGATTCTGGATATTGAAATAGACAGCAAGGGCCGCAAGTGGTTGGCTACGAATGCCGGTGTTTTAGTTGCAGATGACAAGGGCATTACAAATGTGACTGATCTGCTGAACGGCAAAAGAACTGTCATCAACGCGATTCAAATTGACAAAGCCGGGAACATCTGGTACGGAACTGCCGAAGGTTTATTTAAAATAAAAGAAGACAAAGGCACATTCAGCGAACTGAAATATGATAAGCTGAAGGGGTTTATGAAAAACTCGATCACCTCCATTAAACAGGATGCAAAGGGAAATTTGTGGATCGGTACTTATGGAGATGGCCTGTACATTTATGGTGATAAAAGATTTTACAGAATAGATAAGAGTCTGGAACTCTACAAGAAAACAATTCTTGATATTTATTTTGATGACCGGAATAATGTATGGCTGGCCACGTTAACGCATGGGGTGTGCCAATACAATATCCTTGCTAAAACGTTTTCCTGGTTAAGTGAAGAGGAAGGATTGAGCAATAATCACGTTCGCAGCATTATTCAGGATAAAAGTGGAAACTATTGGTTCGGTACTTCCGGCGGAGGGGTTTGTAATTATTTTGGAAAGCAATTCACGCAATATGATAAATCCTCCGGCTTAGGTGGTAATTTCATTTACAGCATTTTCCGTGACAGTCAAAACCGCCTCTGGATAGGTACGTCGGATAAGGGCTTGAGCGTTTTTGACAGCGTTAAATTTACCAACTATAACTCGGGAAAGGATTTTGAGGATGTAAAAGTAAAGGCTATTTGCGAGGATAATAAAGGGTCTGTTTATTTTGGAACGGACGGACAAGGCGTATTTGTTTATGATGGATCTGGGTTCAGGCCCTTCAAGGGTTTAACCAGAAAGTATATACGTGCTCTTGTTAAGGACAGGGATGGGAATATCTGGGTTGCTACTGCGGGAACAGGATTGTATAAAATTATTTTAACTGAAAGCCCTAACAGATTATTGAATTTTAAAACCAGTGATGGCTTATTGCATGACCGCTTAACCTGCCTGCTTTACGACCAGCAGGGAAGGTTGTGGTACGGTACCGAAAACAATGGGATTGGTTTATTAGAAAATGATGAAGTGCAGCATTTCACAGGGACTACCAGGAACGGATTACCTGCCAATTCTATTCGCTCGCTTACGGAAGATAAAAGTGGCTATTTGTGGGCTGGCACTGCCGGCTCGGGTATTGTCAATATGGCCTTGTATCAGGGGGAGTTTAAAATAAACAGAATAAACCCTGATCAGGGTCTGACCTCTACAAATATTTATTTAATGTGCGTTGATCATGCGAATAACCTGTTTGTGGGAACTGAAACGGGGCTGGATTACCTCATTCTTGACAAGGATAGAAATCCTTTGGAAATAAAGCATTACAGCAAGGGAGAGGGTTTTACGGGTATAGAAACCTGTCAAAATGCTGTTTTTGCTGATGCTGACGGAACCATTTGGTTTGGTACCATTAACGGGCTTTCAAGGTATAACCCTGCCAACCAGGTGAAGAACGAGCACGCGCCTGTCATAACTATTACCGATGTAAAACTTTTCTATGAGCCCATTTCAAAAACTGCTTTCAAAAGATTTGCAGGAGACTGGAACAGTGTGAACGGACTGGATCTGCCTTATGATCAAAACCATTTAACATTTGAATTTTCAGGGATTAATTTCAGTAATCCGGATGCGGTTAATTATCAGTGGAAATTGCAGGGATTTGATAAGAACTGGTCTCCGGTTTCCAAACAACAAACAAATACTTACTCTAACCTGAATGCCGGTGAATATATTTTCATGGTGAAATCCTCTAATGAAGACGGGATATGGAACAAGCAGCCGGCAGAAGTGAAATTCTGCATCCACCCTCCTTTCTGGTTGCGCTGGTGGTTTATTACACTGGTGCTGTTGCTGGCATTCAGCATTTTATTTGTCAGCTTCAGATGGCGTATCCATCGTATAAAAACCAAGGCTTTACTGGAACAGAAGAAACTGCAAATGGAAAAAGAAATTGTGGAGCTGGAGCAAAAGGCGCTGCGCCTGCAAATGAATCCTCACTTCATTTTCAATGCGTTAAATTCCATACAATCCCAGATTGGTACTGACAATGAGCAGTCGGCCCGTTATTACCTTGCCAAATTTTCCAGGCTAATGCGCCAGATTTTAGATAACTCAAGAAACAGTTCTATTACCTTGAAAGAGGAAATCAATACCTTGGAAAATTACCTGCTGATCGAAAAATTTTGCAATGGAGATAAGTTTGATTATAAAATAACCGTTGATCCTGCTATTGAAACGGATTACGTCAAAATACCTCCCATGCTTTTGCAGCCCTTTGTGGAGAATGCTGTTAAACATGGAATAAAATTTATGGACGGAAAAACAGGAATGATACTGGTGGACTTTACTGAAAAAGATGCTGTTCTGGAGTGTTCTCTGACTGATAATGGAATTGGGCGAAAAAAAGCGGGGGAACTAAATAAGAACAGCAAGGAAACGTATCATCAATCAACTGCCTTGCAGGTGACGCAGGAACGCCTTGATCTGTTAAAAAAGGACACTTCTTTTCAATCGCTGGAAATAATTGATTTAATGGATGAACAAAACAACCCTGCAGGGACTAAAGTAATTGTTCGGATACCTTTGGATTTAATCTAAACTGACAACCATGATAAAAGCCATCATTATTGACGACATCGCCCAGGCGAGAATGACCTTAAAGAAAGACCTGGAAGTTTATGCTCCGGATATACATATTATCGGAGAAGCAAGTGGAGTTATTGAAGGAGCGAAACTGCTGAAAACTATCCAGCCGGATGTGTTATTTCTGGATATACAAATGCAGGATGGAAGCGGCTTTGACTTGCTGGATATCTTAAAGGATATTCCTTTCAAGATTATTTTCATTACGGCCTCAGATGCTCATGCGATCAAGGCATTCCGCTATGCGGCTATTGACTACCTGCTAAAGCCTGTTGATCCGGATGAATTAACGGAAGCTTTAAAGAAATTTCGTCAGGAGAAACTCAATGAAAATGAAAAATACAAGCTGCTGAACGAATCCCTGAAGAATCATCAAAAACCTCATTCCCGCCTTGCCTTGCACACGCAGGATAAAATACACATTGTGAACATCAGTGATATTCTTCGCTGCGAAAGCAGTGTCAATTACACTGAATTTCATTTTGCAGGAGGTAAAAAACTACTGGTCACCCGGACACTGAAAGAATTTGAAGACCTGCTTTGTGATCTGAACTTTTACCGGGTGCATCAATCTCATTTAATCAACACGAAATTTATTAAGGAATTTATTAAAACTGACGGGGGCTATATCCTGATGAATGATGGCAGTAACGTACCCGTTTCTACCCGTAAACGTCCTGAAGTAATGAAAATGCTGGAAGAACTATAAAAACCGGCCCATCTGAAAATGGGCCGGCTGGGTTTATGTCAGGCAACATAAAATTATTTCTGAGCTACTCCTTCTAAATCCCTGACCACTTCTACCCATCTGCCTGGTACCCTTGCATTGATCATATTGTCGTACATGGCTTCGCTGTAAACGGTGGGTAAATAGAACCTGCCCAGATAGGTGGCGTTTAACTGGATCGTAAATTTCTTACTTGTATTGGCAGGTAATTCATAATAACTATACACCCTGTCATCTCTTATATCCTGATACCTTGCTGCAGAGACAGAAGTGCCGGTTTCATCCATGCGGGTATTGTGTATTTCCCAACCGCTTGGAAAAATCTGATTGAGTGTCATCTCCTTCAGAAACCCTTTTGTTCCCGGATTGGTAATGGTTACTTCTGCTATAAAATCTGTTCCTTGCTGCATTTTGTCGGGTTGTAACTCCTTTCCCTTCATATCCTTGTAATGCACTTCCAAACTCAGATCTTTTGCAGCGTATGTCTGATCGCCAGTCAAAGGGACTCCCTGCACGATTACTTTAGCAAATAAGGTGGATGAACCTTTGTTGTGCATCGTGAGCTTTGCTTTTTTCGAAATATCTGTTTCTCCATATTTTGCCTGATAAATTGTTTTTTTGCAGGTAATGCTTGTCGGAGCTGCTTTATTTAAACTAAAATCAAAGGACATTTCCCCCTTACTATCTTTTGCTCCTGTGAACTCACACATCGCAAGCAGGCAATAAGAGGTTTCCTGTGTATTCATCCAGACTTCTGAATCCAGCGACTTAGCTACCTCTTTTGCCAGGTCCAGACCTCTGGCTTTTTCTTTCATCAGGCTGAGTATTTCCAATATCATTGCCTTGTCTCTTATGGCGGAGCCATAACTGTAGGAAAGTTCCTGATAAGGCTTTACGATGGTTGAAATTCCTTCTATCATACTTTTTGCCACTTCATTTTGTCCGATCAGTTTATAGGCCCCTGCCAATCTCCATTTTGCTGTTACGGAAAGCGTTCTTTCTTCCCGCAAACGATTCATAGCTCCCAATTCTGCTTTGTTGCACAGCGCAAGTACAAACAAGCGGTAAGCCTGAATCACCTCATTGGTTTCATTGCCATGCGGATGTGTATATACTCCGTTATTCGCTACCCAGTTCCGGGCTTGTTGCTGCTGGTATTTCACCCACCTGTTTTTCATGTTATCCGGCAGGCTGTATCCTTGCCTTTCTGCTTCTATCATAAAATGACCGGCGTAATTACTTCCCCAATCGCTTTCAACTGCTTCTCCTGGCCAATAGGAAAAGCCACCATTACCTGTCTGAAACAGTTGTAAACGTTTAAGCCCTGCTTTAATATTCTGGGCTATTTGATTTTTCTGTGCTTCCTTCAGCTCGGTGAGATTACTGACATATAACTGTGGAAATACAGATGAGGTGGTTTGTTCTATACATCCATGCGGATATTGGATCAGGTAATCCATGCGTTTTTCAAGGCCTAAAGAAGGGATGGAAGAAAACTCCAGCGTGGCCTTGTTGGTGCCAGCAATTCCTCTGAAATTTACATCTGCATCCCAGGACTTACCAGGCTCTATTGCCATTTCCTGACCATCCACCACTTTTGGGTTGGGGGTTCTGACATCGAGCTCAATCTCCTGTACAGCTTTCTCTTTGCCTGAGGTAGCTGTTATTTTAACTTTTGCAATGCCTGTCTTTTCTGCCACTTTCAAATTGAAATTAATAACCTCATCTCCGGTTTGTTTAAAGGATATAGTTTGCTGTCTGGTATCGGTCAATGAAAGCATTCCGTTTACCTCTACCTCTACTTTCACCTCCTTTACCTGCTTTTCCATTGCGAATACATCTACCGGTAAGCTCAGGCTTTCTGAAGGCCCCAGTACACGCGGCAAAGTTGCCAAAACCATCAATGGTTTCCGTATGCCAACTGTCTTTTCTGAACTCCCATAAGCGCCCTCATTCTCCGCAACTACCATTACCCTTACTGAGCCTACATAATTGGGTATGTCTATGACGTGTGTCTGCTCTTTCCCACTTTCCAATGTAAAGGGGCCAAAGAATTTTACCATGGGTTTAAACCGGTTTGCTTTTGCTCCTTTTGAGGCATCTGCATTTCCATCTCCCCCTATGCTCAATAATTTTTCCAGTTTTCCGGCGTAGGCTCCAATCACAGCGTCATACATATCCCAGGTTTTAACTCCCAGGGCTTCGCGTGCATAAAAGGTATTCCAGGCTTCCGGCAGTTTAAAACGGGTCAGGTCCAGTAATCCTTCGTCTACCATGGCTAAGGTGTAACTCATCTTTTTTCCTTGTTGCTCTTTTACCTGTATGCTAACTCTGGATTCCGGTCTGATCACGTCCGGCATCGCAATTTCCGGGTGTAAATGTGTTGCGGGGTCATCTACCAGTACAGGAACTACTCCATACATTCTGATGGGCAGATCGTTTTTTGTATTGGCATGAGGTTGCAATAAGGTAACATGTATGTAGGCATTGGGCGACATGTCTCCGGTAGCCGGAAATTCGTATTTGGTCTCTCCTTTTTTTGTCCCGACCCAGAATTTTTTTACCACTTTTGTTCCTGTTTCAATGCTGACCAACGCCATTCCGTCTGCGGAGGATGGAAAAGAGAGTTTTATTTTTTCCCCGCACAGGTATTTCTCTTTGTCACAGGCAAAGTTGAGCATGCTGGCATTTTCGTTTGTACTTCTGTTTGCGCGGCTCCAATAGGGCCAATCAATGTAAACTGCCTTTCCGGTCTGATGTTTCCCTTCCAGATCGGTGACGGTGATTAAATAGCGTCCATATTCAGGATAGTTGATCCTGAACCGGAATGCTCCTTTTCCTTCTTTGGTATTGATCAGGGTGTCTTTCATCACTATGGTGCTTGAGCGTGAAATATAATTGGCCATGTTTTCCTCCCCTTTTTCATACCACCAGCGCCATTGAATTTTATATATTTTCACTTGCAGCCTGTTTGCATTTACCGGGTTGCCGGAAGCATTCAGGGTTGCTACATCGAACAGATACTCTTTTCCTGTTTCAAGGGTATTGTCCTGATTTTTGATTTCAGGAATATGTAATCCTACATAGGTTTTATAAGGAGAATAGGGAACACTGTACCTGTCAATGCTGAAATCACCTCCTTCTTCAAATACCTTGGTGATGTAGGTGGCTCTTAACATCCCCGGTGCGTTCTCTCCTACTGACAATCCTGTAAATATATCCGCCTCTCCTTTGTCATCCAGTTTACCATCGTAAACGGACTCTGCATTGGCTGAAAAACTTCTTATGGGAGAGTCAAATTCATAGGCTTTGTATTTATCGAATGTTGTCTTGCTTTGATTTACAGTAACATTTACAAGTGCATGTAAATTTTTAGCGATCGCCCCGTGTAACCATTTCACCTGTAATTTTGCTATGCTGTCCTCCTTCTCCGTACTGAAATCCATTACTATCTTCAGCCGGTTTGGTTTAACTGTTTCTATTTTCAGGTTTTGTGTAAAGACTCTGTTTCCTAAATTCGCCACAGCTGTATATTCACCTGTTGGGGCATTCGAGCCGGTAACGGTTCTAAAACTATACATGCCATTTACATTTTTTGTTTTTGTTGTCTGGTAAATGATTTGCCCGTTTGGGTCTTTCAACTCAAATTTTACCGGATGGTTCAGCGGGAGTTTTTTTTCCTTGTCTTCCAGCATGAAAGTTAGAAACAGAGAGTCTCCGGGGCGCCAGACGCCACGTTCTCCATATAAAAAACCCTTCACTCCCTTTTGAACGACCTCTCCCTCTATGTCAAATTTGCTTAAGGAGTTGGCATTCCCATCTAACAGCTTTAAATAACCTCTTTGCCTGCCGAATTTTGCGATCAGTAAGAATGGCTTTCTCTTTAATGGAATATCCAGCATTCCAAGGCTATCTGTTACACCTGTGGCAATTAATTGGCGGACATAGTCATAATATTCAATTGTTGCTTTGGGTAATGGCTTGGAGGTGATCATATTGTTGACGATGGCATGTGACATTTTATTATCGTCCATTTTATAAATCAGGCCAATGTCCGACGCCAGGATATTTCTGCTGATTGATTTGCCATTGTAGTAATCATTACTGCAGGCGGAATAACTATTTTCGTAGGAATACCAATGCTGGTATCCGTCTTCAAATTGGTTATCCTCCCCCTCCTGTCCGCCCCAATTTTTTTCATTCCAGTTTTTATCCTCTTCTTTATTGTCAGTACTGCCTGAGGCTTCTTCCTTCTCCGCTCCGGCACAATTGCAGGTACTGTATTTTCTGTTAAATTTTATGCTGACTCTGTAAATTGCTCCGGGATCCGGGGTAATCAGCTTGCCCAGGTCAAGCACGTGTGTATTCCATTGTTTCAGGTTTATCATTTTGTCATCGTCCAGTTTGACTTTTTTCTCTATGATTACTTTTCCCACACGGGTTAAGTCATCTTCCCCATCCAGATTATTGGTCTGTAAAAACTGATGAATGTTATTCTCATAGATCTTGATAATCCTGACATCAACGGCTTTAAGGCTAATCGCTTCGAAAGGGAAAATGAGTCCGTTGGAGTTTGGTAATATGCAACCGTTTCCTTTTATTCGAACCAGGGGTTTGGGTTCTTCAAAAGTAAGTGACCCGGAATAGGGTTGAATCATTTTATATGCTTTGAAATTTTTAATGCCTGTACTGACTTCGATTGTTTTACTTCCTTCTATCCGGTTTGGTAAAAAAACTTTTACTACGTTTCCTTCTATGGCATAGGTGAGGTTTTCTACTCCCAGAATTGTAACGATTCCTTTTAAATTCTGGTTATACAGGATGGGGTCGCTGAACCTAAGTTCTACATATTGGTCCCCCTTATCTATTACTTTAGCGCTGCTAACAGAGAAATTACCTAATGGAGGAATTATAATTTCCTGCTTGCCGTTTTGAACTGCATCAATTTCTTCACCATTCCAGCTTACTGAGACCATTCCCTCTTTCTCTTTACGTGCAATACTGTCTACATAAAAATGAAACTCATTATTGACATAGCTTTCACTCCAGTGTACATGTAGCTTTCTGCCTTCCTGAGAAACGCTGATAATTTTATTTATGGCAGCGGTATCGGCATAATCTGAAGTCATTATCTTTCCTGTCAGCTTTTGCCATTCCGTATCAAAACGATCATAACTGCTTAATCCATCAACTGTAACAAACAGATTTTGCGGGTACGTAGAGATCTGTAATGGAAAAGTCCTGAACTCATGTGGGACTTTCATTACTTTATTCAATTTGAATTCTACTGAGTATAACTGATTGGAAGCTAAAAGTCCGGCAGGGATGAATTCGATGGTTCTGCTGTTAAGCCATACTGCTTTCCCCTTTATCTCCGGATCAAAACTAAAAATACCTTCGAGCAAGGTTGAATCCGGGGTTTGATTCGCCTTTTCGCCTGCATTTGCATTCAGGATATCCTGGGATAGTTCAATACGGATTGTACTTTTTCGGGAAACCATGCCGGATGTAAAGCCGGTAATATACTTTCCAAAAGCCGGGTTTACCTTGTTGATTCCGGAGTGCTGGTGAAAGCAGGAACTCAGTAGCGTTAAAGCGCTAATTACTATTGTAATGGTTGCGCAAAGGATCGTTTTCGTTTTCATAATTTTTAGTTTATGAAACAAATTTGCACTGAATCAAGTTCTGGAAATGGGGTACTTTATCAGATGAGGGATTTGATTTATTAAGTGTGGCTGTTTGGTTATTATGTGCAAAAAAAGAGGCCGCCCTATTGGCGGTCTCTCTAGTATACATCAGAATGTGAAATCAATACCCAATTACAACCTGTCTTGACACTCCTGAGGCGTTCGTCCAGTCGAATTTATAACCGTAAGCACCGCAAAGCGAAGCACCGGAATAAGTCACACCACTGGAAGTAACTCCAAATGTTTCTGTAAGGGTACGGGCGATCCCTGAAACTATCCTGATACCTGCCGTTGGCTTATACCACCCGCAGCTTGAATTCGAGACCATCGCTACCGGAATCTGAACTAAAAAAGAATTGCCGGCGCGTGTGACACCCCCTGTCACATAATTGGAAAGACCTCCTATGGCTGAATCTCCGGTAATACTTATCTGGTAAATACCCAAGCCAGGATATGTCCAGGTTTTTAACCTGTTTACCCACCAGGTCTTAGTCTTACCATTATCAAATGTGACTGACATATTTGCAGTGATTTTGTGTATAATGGAAGTGCCAGAGGACAACGTTTTCAACAAGCCCCCTGTCACATTGGTAATAGAATGCGTGCCATTATATGTAAAAGTCAGCCCTGACAGGTTTGTTACTTTATAGTTGTTAAACGTAACAAGAATTTCTGCTCCTGCATCCTTCCATCTAACATTGGTCGGAGCAGCATAACCTAAAATCTGCAACGTTATAGAACCAGTTCGGGTATAAACGCCGGAGCATGAACTTCCTGAGTAAGTCAATGTCCAGATACCAGATTTATACTGTGTTGTATCCAACGTTACATCGCAAGGGAGATTAATTACTCCTGCGGAATCAAGAGAGCTAAGCCTTCCGGAACTTAGTGTGGAAGCAGAAAGTGCTGTATTAGCATCAACTGTTACATTTTCCAATTCCGAATTAACCCGTGCATCATCACTTGCAACTTGTGTCTGATCTGCAGTATCATCTGCCGGCGTCACCGTTTCCCGGGGCTTGGTACATGAGTTAAGGACTCCTATAACCGTCAAGGCCAAAAAACAAAAACTGAATTTCGATTTTACTTTTCTCATCTTTCTAAAGTTTTTATGGTTAACGTACAGTAAGAAATCATTAAGTGTAAGGATACGCCCAGGAAAGATTCTCCTCATTTTCCATAGGTTTAATACTTAAAACCGGCACCCAGGACAAATTCACAATCTGCTGGGCATAAGGCCCAAGAAAAGAACCTGTAAAATTCTCATCCTGATCTGTCATAATTATAATCAGATCTGAATTATTTTGCTTAGCAGCCCCTATCGTATTTTTTGCGAGGTTACCACCAACGATCGTATTCATGGTAACAGGTATTTCCGACTTTTCAATGTATTCGATAACCCGTTCAATTTTCACATTAAATTTATCAATTTCAGTTGCATCGTCCGCTTCCAGCAAACCCAATACATTTATCCTCGCACCATACTTTTTGGCCAGAGATACGGCATGGGAAACCTTTTGAGAAGAATGCCTGGAGTTATCAATCGGCAACAATAATTCAGAAAATCCAATTCTACGGGAATGACTCTGCACAGTTAACACAGGACATTCAGCCAAAGTAACTACCTTAAAAGAATTACTGCCCAAAAATACTTCTTCAAATCCCGATATACCATGCGTTCCCATAATAATCAAATCCGCATTTTCAGTCTTCACAAGGTCAACAACTTCTTTGCAAATACTTCCTTCTGTACTAATTGCAGTGACGTTCACACCATACTCTTTTCTGATTTTTTCAGCTAAATCCTGCAGCTTATTTTCAATTAAAGTGAACATATTGGACGGTGCTTCAAATTTTAATTCGGGAACAACAATGCTGAAATCCTGCCAATTACGTTCCACCACATGAACCAAAACCAAACCTGCTTTATAAAGTTTTGCCATGAATGCCCCGTGATCAATAGCAAGTAAGGAGGTTTCTGAAAAGTCTATCGGAATTACAATTTTTTTAACGTCCATCCCTTTGTTAATATTAAGGTTCAGTATCGCCAGGTATTAATATGGCTTGAAAACTAAATTTCTTTTCATTGAAGGTATAATACTGATGACAGGAATATCAGAATTATTAATTATTTCCTGGGCGGAGGAACCGATAAAACGGTTTGTAAAATCCACTTCCTGCTGTGTCATTATCATGAGCAAATCTCCGTCCACTTTATTTGCATATTTAATAATACTTTCTGCCAGTGATTCATCCCCTTTTACGCCTTTAATTATTTCAGCCGTACATTCAACCCCTTCCTTTTCTATGAAGTTTTTTACCTGCTGTAATTGTCTTGTCAGGCGGCTGACGACAAACTCGTCAGAAGTAAATAAAACAGATACTATACGTATAGCTGCACCATCACCCAGTCTTGCCAATTCAAGTGCAAAATTCACTTTCTCTCTGGTTTCTTTTGTTAGATCAAGCGGCAGAACAATGTTTTTACATCCATTCCTGTGTTGTTTTCCTCTGATAGTTATAACCGGAACATTCGCTTCTCGTACGACTCTTAATGCGTTGGACCCAATAAATTTTTTGCGGATATTCTTTTTGCTATTGGCACCCATGATGATGAACAGGGCATTAATCATATCAGCTACTTCCGCAATCTTTTCATAAACGGATCCGCGGGCAACCATGGTACCTGTATTTATACCGGTTTTCTTTTTGACACTGGCAGCAAGTTTCGTCAGTTTCTTATCCACTTCCTTTTTAATCTCGGCATCCTGCTTTTTGGAGAAAAATTTAGAAATAAAGCCATTATCCTCAATCACATACAATAACATAATCTCTGCCTTATATTCCCTGGCCAGATTATAAGACTGATCAAGCGCGATTTGAGACTGATCAGAAAAATCTATCGGAATTAAAATTTTTTTATGTGACATATACTCTGTTTTTAGTGCTTTGCGAAGTTAAACAATTTTCTGACATATAAGATCAATAAACTGGCTGACAGGCTTTTAAGTCTCACTTTTCAGAATTTTACAAATCCTTTCAACAACTTTCCTCTCAAAACTTTGTTCAACCTGAAATAAACCGGACTTTTCTCAAAGTACTTTTGTACACAAGCCCCTGTATTGGGTTGATGTACGCACAATAATGAAGCCAAACGAATTAAACGCTCTAATTAGTCTTTTGGATGATCCGGACGAAGGTATTTTCTCTCACATTAAAACAAAAATTGTTTCCTTAGGGCATGATGTAATACCTGTTCTTGAAAATGCCTGGGAACACTCTTTCAGTCCTTTATTGCAAACAAGGATAGAAAACATTATTCATTCCATACAGTTTCAAAAGATTGCTGAAAATCTCAGGTTATGGGCCAAGACCAGTGACCCCGGATTACTCGAAGGCGCATTACTTGTTGCACAGTACCAATACCCAGACCTCGATATCCTTAAACTGAACAAGCAGATAGAACAAATAAAGCATGATATCTGGCTGGAGTTAAATGACAACCTAACTGCTCTTGAAAAAACAAGAGTAATGAATCATATATTTTTTGATGTTCACTTATACAGTGGCAATACGGTTAATTATTATGCGCCCCAAAATAGTTACATCAACAATGTAATTGAAAGCCGGAAGGGAAATCCCTTATCGCTGTCTATTATATATGCAATTATTGCCCAAAGCCTGGGGCTTCCAATTTACGGCGTGAATCTCCCGGAACATTTCGTTTTAGCCTATGGGGATTCTGAACATTCCGCTGATCCCTCTTTACAAAATGATAGTTCCAGGATATTGTTTTATATTAATCCTTTCAGCCGGGGTGCCGTTTTTAGCAGAAAAGAAATTGATGCCTTCTTAAAACAATTAAAACTGGAACCCAAAGCTGAGTTTTATGGTATCTGTTCCAACATTGAAATAATTAAACGACTTCTTCGCAATTTGATGAACGCTTATGAAAAGCTAGGGTACCCGGACAAAAGCGGCGAACTGGAATCGCTGTTAAACAGTGTAACGATTGGCTAATCAGATTATTTCTGATAGCTCTAGCCAACGAGAGGTTTTTTCTTCTATTTTAACGATTAATTCTTCAAGCTTTTCTCCCTGAACAGACAACTTATCATGTCCTTGCGTAATATCCGTTAAACTTTCGGCCAACTGATTCTTTTCAATTTCAAGTTTTTCAAGTTCTTTGGCCAATTGTTCAAACTCAAATTTTTCTTTAAAAGTTGCTTTCTTTCTGCCAACTGATTCTTCAATCAGTTCCTCCTTTTTCGCACTTAGTTTAACCGTTTCTTCTGTTTTTAACGTGCGAACCTGTTCAGCTTTCCAGGTACTGTAATCGGAATAGGTTCCTGGAAAATCCTTTATGATACCTTCACCTTCAAATACAAACATATGCTGAATGAGTTTATCCATAAAGTAACGATCGTGTGTAACGATCAGCATACAACCCCCAAAACTTAATAAAAAATCCTCCAGTACAGCTAAGGTCAAAATATCCAGGTCATTCGTGGGTTCATCGAGAATCAGGAAATTAGGGTTCGTGATTAAAACAGTTAATAAATACAAACGGCGCTTTTCCCCACCGCTTAACTTAGAAACAAAACTATACTGCAGGTCACCGGTAAACTGAAAACGGAGTAAAAGCTGAGATGCAGACAATTTAGAACCATCAGCCAGTGGAATAAACTCAGCGATGTCTTTCACCACTTCTATCACCCGTTTATCTTCATTCAGCTTTAATCCCTTTTGAGAGTAATAGCCAAATACAATGGTTTCACCTGTCTGTATCTTCCCGGAATCGGCGGGTTCCAAGCCCTGAATAATATTAAGAAATGTACTTTTCCCAACTCCGTTATTCCCCATTATTCCAATCCGCTCTCCCCGCTTAAAAACGTAAGAAAAATCGTCCAGAATTTTCCTTGGAGGAAATGATTTACAGAGTTTTGTAAGCTCAAGTATCTTTCCGCCAATGCGGGTCATTTTTACACTGAGCTCCAGTTTTTCAGCGGATTTCTTCCCAAGTGCCTTTTCTTTCACATCTTCAAATGCATCCACTCTGTATTTTGCCTTGGTGCCTCTGGCCCTTGGCATTTTACGAACCCATTCGAGCTCCCGTTTATATAAATTACGGGCTTTGTCAACCTCACTGTTTTCAACTGCTTCGCGCTCTGCTTTTCGTTCTACGAAATAGGAAAAGTTTCCAGCATAAGGGAAAAGTTTTCCAGCATCAATTTCTATGATCTCGGTACAAACCCGATCCAGAAAGTACCTATCATGTGTTACAATCAGCAAGGTTATGGCAGCATTTGTAAGGAAACTTTCCAGCCATTCGATCATTTCAAGATCGAGGTGGTTAGTGGGCTCATCCATAATCACGAGATCGGGCGCTGCAATCAGAATTTTAGAAAGAGCTACCCGCTTGCGTTGTCCTCCTGATAAGGTAGACACAAGCTGGGTAAGTTCCGGAATTTTTAACCGGGAAAGAATTTGCTTTATTTTAAGCTCGTAATCCCAGGCATTCAGGATATCCATTTGCGCCATTGCGTCCTGCAACCGTTCTCCATCCCCAGGGGTATTGGTTTTCTCGACTGCAAGTATTGCCTGTTCATATCGTTTGATTGCATTTGTAATTGGATTTTCGGACTCCAACACAGCCTCCAGAACGGTCAGGCTGTCATTTAATTTAGGTTCCTGCTCCAAATAGGCTTTGGTAATATCTTTGCGAAAGGTTACATTACCTTCATCCGCAATTTCTAGCCCATCGATAATTCTAAGTAAGGTTGTTTTTCCTGCCCCGTTCTTGGCCACCAACGCCATTTTCTGTCCACGACTTATACCAAAGCTTATTTTATCAAATAATACTTTGTTGCCATATGCTTTTGACAGATTTTCAACCGATAGATAATTCATTGCGCTAAGGTAGGTCTAAATTCTGTTCTTGTCCCGGATCATTTGCTGGTTCATTCTTAAGGCCAGTATCCTCTTCACCTTCCCATTCGTACTGTTCACGCTGAGGCCCTTCCTTTCTCAGAAAAAAAGCGATTATGAAGCCAGCTACAGCACCCAGGAGATGCGATTCCCAGGATATTTTCTCCTGAAAAGGGAAAATGCCCCATATCAGGCTTCCGTACAAAAAAATCATTAGCAGGGAGATTGCCATCAGGCTGCGCTTTCTCCTGAATAGTCCACTGTAAAAAAGGAAACAGACAAAACTGTAAATCAAGCCGCTTGCACCCACATGATAGGCCTCCCTACCGGCAAGCCAAACCCAGAGCCCCGTTGAAAAATACACCCAGAAAAATGCGGGGAAGGCCAATTCCCGATAAAAATAAAAGGTAATGATGCCAAGAAAAAACAGGGGGATGGTATTGGAAATAAGATGCTCATTACTCGAATGGATTAAGGGTCCAACTGCAATTCCAATAAGACCACCAGGTCGACGCGGGTAAATACCCCATCTGATCAAATTGAGATCAAATGTCTGGTCGATCATCCGGATAACCCAGAGGAATAAAATAAAAAGTACAGGATAGGCCACAATCCGCAACAAAAACCTGGTATTTGGATGTAAACTCAGGCTTAACTTTTAAATTCTCCAAATACTCTCCGCATCACATCTGCAATCTCTCCCAATGTTGCATAGCTCTCACAGGCTTCAAGAATAACAGGCATCAGGTTAGCAGTACTTTGTGCATCCGTTTCCAACTTAGCTAAAACAGTTTTCACTTTGAACGGATCACGTGCGGCCTTAAGACTGTTTAATTTTTCAATTTGCTGTTTGCGAACAGAATCAGCTATCATCCCAACATTTATGGGTGGCTTTTCATCCGTCTTAAACTTATTAACACCAACAATGATTTTTTCATCCTTTTGAATCCCATTTTGATAATCATATGCAGAAATAGCAATTTCCTGTTGTAAAAAGCCCTGCTCTATGGCACTTACAGAGCCACCCATAGCATCAATTCTACGAATGTATTCCCATGCTTTTGCCTCAACTTCGTTGGTGAGTGTTTCAACAAAATAAGAACCTGCCAAAGGATCTACGGTATCTGCAATACCGCTTTCGAAACCCAGAATCTGTTGGGTTCTCAGGGCAATTCGTGCTGCTTCTTCGGTTGGCAGAGAGATGGCTTCATCAAAACCGTTGGTATGCAGGGATTGAGTTCCGCCCAATACCGCAGCTAATGCCTGTACTGTTACCCGGACTATATTATTATGAGGTTGTTGGGCCGTCAGCGTTGAGCCTCCTGTCTGAGTATGAAAACGCAGCATCTGTGCACGGGAATCAGTGGCGCCTAAGTCTTTGGTTATTTGTGCCCACATCCTGCGGGCTGCACGAAATTTAGCCACTTCTTCAAACAAATTATTATGCGCATTGAAGAAAAAGGATACTCGTTTGCCAAATACATTTATGTCCAACCCTTTTTCGATGGCTGCTTTTAAATAGGCCTTTCCGTTTGCAAGTGTAAATGCTAATTCCTGTACTGCTGTTGATCCCGCTTCACGAATGTGGTAGCCGGAAACAGAAATAGTATTCCATTTAGGGACTTCTTTGCTGCAATACTCAAAAATGTCAGTAATTAAACGCATGGAAGGCTTTGGTGGATAGATATACGTTCCACGGGCGGCGTATTCTTTCAGAATGTCATTCTGAATGGTGCCTGAAATTTTTTTCAAATCCGCCCCTTGCCTCCTGGCTACTGCGATATACATTGCTAACAAAATGGATGCAGTGGAATTAATGGTCATGGAGGTAGTCACCTGTTCCAGGTTAATACCTTCAAATAAAACTTCCATATCCATTAATGAATCTATTGCTACCCCCGCCTTACCTACTTCACCATCCGACATTTCATGGTCCGAATCATATCCAATCTGTGTTGGAAGGTCAAAAGCTACTGAAAGTCCGGTAGTTCCATTCTTCAGAAGGTAATGGTACCTCCTGTTGGATTCTTCTGCAGTTGAAAAGCCTGCATACTGACGCATTGTCCAAAGCTTACTTCGGTACATCGTTTGTTGAACACCTCTTGTGAAAGGGTATACACCAGCTTCTTCTTCGGAAAAACCCTGTTTGGTATAGATTTGCTTAATCTCTATGCCAGAATCGGTCTCAAACCGCACCTTTCTTTGCTCTTCCATTCCCATAAAAGTAGTTAAATTAATTTGGTAAATCGAGGTAAACAAGTTATCTTTGCAGACCTTTTTATTGAAAAAAGTTCATCTAATACTATGCGTTATGGGTTCGATTAAATTTGTTGAGAAAGAGATGTTAGCTGAAGCTAAACATCCTGATTTTAAAGCCGGAGATACGGTCACTGTTCATTATAAAATCAAAGAAGGAGAAAAGGAGCGTATTCAGCAGTACACGGGTGTTGTGATTCAGCGTAAAGGACAGGGTTCCGGACAATCTTTCACTGTTCGCAAAATGTCGAATGGGGTTGGAGTTGAGCGTGTATTTCCTTTGCAGTCTATCTTTATTGATAAAATTGAAGTGAATAAAAAAGGTGTTGTCCGCAGGGCTAAATTATTTTACCTGCGTGCACTTACCGGTAAAAGTGCCCGTATCACTGAGAAGAAAGTATTGGACAAGGCCGATAAGGCTGAAGTTTCAACTGTGGAATAAGATAGAACCGGCTATTATTTTTTCCATTTCTTCCTGAATTTTTTTAGCCTCCTCCTTTGCTTTTTGGGCAAAGTTGCTGTCTTTTCCCGCATACAATATACTTCTGGAAATATTCACCAGTAATCCACAGGTTTTATTCATGCCGTACCTGGAGACTTCCTGAAGGCTGCCCCCTTGAACACCTACTCCCGGAACAAGCAAAAAATGATCGGGGGCAATTGCCCTCACTTCTGCAAGCATCTCAGGTCGTGTAGCTCCAACTACAAACATCATATTTTCTAAATGGCCCCAATTTTGGGCAGTCCTGATGACTTCCTGAAAAAGTTTAACCTTTTCATTTTTAAAAGACCTTGCCAACTCTTTAAGTTGAAAATCTTCTGCTCCTTTGTTGGAGGTTAGTGCAAGCAAAATTACCCACTTGCCTGTATATTTCAGAAAGGGAGCTATTGAATCTTCACCCATATAAGGAGCAATCGTGATGGAATCAAAATTCAAGTGTTCAAAAAATGCACTAGCATACATTCCGGAAGTATTTCCAATATCACCTCGCTTGGCATCAGCTATTGTAAACACGCCAGGACATACGACCTGCATATACTTTACAGTATGTTCCATGGCCTCCCACCCTGCTGATCCCATGCTTTCATAAAATGCAGTATTCACCTTGTAAGCAACACAAAACTCATGCGTGGCATCAATGATCTGCCTGTTAAATTCAAAAACTCCTTTTGAAGAACGATCAATTCCATCTGGCAATTTGTCTACATCTGTATCAAGGCCAACACAGAGGAATGATCTTTTCTTCTTTATATTTTTAAAAAGCTCCTGATGCGTCATTCTTCAATCGTTCTGCGTTTTCTGCAATATGCAAGGCATCAATAAATGCCTGAATGTCACCATTAACAAAGGCAGTCAGGTTATAACTTGTAAGATTAATACGGTGGTCTGTAACTCTGTTTTGCGGATAATTATAGGTTCTGATTTTCTCCGAGCGGTCACCTGTGGAAACCATTGTTTTGCGGCGTTTGGTAACCGAGTCGTGTTGCTTTTGCAATTCCATCTCATAAAGCCTGGTTCTTAACATCTTCATGGCTCGCTCCCTGTTGCCATGCTGGGATCGCTCTACCTGACAGGTAATAACAATGCCGCTAGGTTTATGTGTTAACTGAACCTTGGTTTCTACCTTATTCACGTTCTGCCCTCCCGCCCCACCTGAACGCGAAGTGGTCACTTCTAAATCTGCCGGATTTATTACCACATCCACATCATCTGCTTCCGGCAAAACAACAACTGTAGCAGCGGATGTGTGAACACGACCCTGCTGCTCTGTTTCCGGAACCCGTTGCACACGGTGCACTCCTGATTCAAATTTTAAAACTCCAAAAGCGTTATCACCAATGACATTGAAAACAACTTCTTTTACTCCACCTACTGTGCCTTCTGATATATCAACCAGTTCCACTTTAAATCCTCTGTTTTCACAAAAACGAACATACATGCGGTATAATTCCCCTGCAAACAGGCTGGCTTCATCACCGCCTGTGCCGGCACGCACTTCGACAATTGCGTTGCGTATATCTTCCGGATCTTTTGGCACTAGCAACAGACGGATATATTCATCCATCTTTTCCTTCTTTACCTCCAGTTCAAGAAGGTCTGACTTTGCCATTTGTCTTAGTTCATCGTCTTTCTCCTCATTTAACATTTTTTTATTAAAAAAAATGTTCTCAACGATGTCCCGATACTGGTAGTAAGTCGCTACAATTTCCTTTAATTGTTTGTATTCACGATTCAGCTTCGTAAAAAGCTGCATGTTAAAAATGACCTTGGGGTCTGCCAGTTGCAGTTCAACATCCTTCCATCGCTTTTCAATAGCAGCTAACTTCTCTAACACACTTTAAAATTAAGGCTAATAAACAAACTCACCAAATTCCGATTGAATTGTGAGTTTTCTTTCTGAAGGTCCTTCCACATGGCCAATAATCCTGGCTTCTACATTAAATGACTTTGAAATTGAAATGATATCCTCTGCAATAGCTGCAGGAACATACAATTCCATGCGATGCCCCATATTAAATACCTGGTACATTTCCTTCCACTCCGTCCCGCTTTGCCCCTGAATAAATTTAAATAAATAAGGGACAGGAAATAAATTATCTTTTACCACGTGCAGATTCCTAATGAAATGCAATACCTTGGTTTGTCCACCTCCACTGCAATGTACTATGCCGTTAATTTCCGCCCGGTATTTGTCCAATACCTTCTTAATCACAGGAGCGTAGGTCCGGGTTGGGGAAAGGACCAAATTCCCTGCAGTTAAAGTTATATCCTGTTCTACAGGAATTCCGGATCTAATATTTACCTGATCCGTCAACTTTGCTTTTCCGGAATAAACAAGCTCTGCAGGAATACTTCCATTAAAACTCTCCGGATATTTAACTGCATAACTTCTGTCAAATACATCGTGACGGGCAGCAGTCAATCCATTGCTTCCCATTCCGCTTGTATATTCCTTTTCATAAGCTGCCTGCCCATCAGATGCTAATCCAACTATTACATTACCGGCCTGAATGCGACTGTTATCAATTACTTCGTTGCGTTTTATACGACAAATCACCGTTGAATCCACAATAATGGTACGAACCAGGTCACCAACATCAGCAGTTTCACCTCCGGTTGAATAAATTCCTATTCCGTATCCTCTTAATTTTAATAAAAATTCTTCCGTTCCGTTAATGATATCCTTAATCACCTCTCCCGGGATTAAATTCTTATTTCGTCCGATTGTTGATGAAAATAAAATCTTATCGGTGGCACCCACACATAGCAGATCGTCCGTATTCATAACAATGGCATCCTGCGCTATTCCCCTCCAGACACTTCTGTCTCCGGTCTCTTTCCAGTACATATAAGCCAATGATGACTTAGTGCCTGCACCATCCGCATGCATTACGATGCAATACTCATTATCCTGAGTCAGGAAATCAGGAACAATTTTACAGAAAGCACCGGGAAAAAGACCTTTATCTACATCAGAAATAGCTGTGTGTACATCGTCTTTCGATGCAGAAA
>Ga0207067_10045_pt1 | contig 39622 bp, 38 predicted proteins | sample Alteio_BWMinCont_25_FD_153484 | JGI IMG/M metagenome (GOLD analysis project Ga0207067, IMG submission 153484) | Enriched cells from forest soil in Barre Woods Harvard Forest LTER site, Petersham, Massachusetts, United States -... | ecosystem: Environmental > Terrestrial > Soil > Temperate forest >...
AACTCCGGTGTAGGAGACACGCTTAGCGTGTTCCGCGGCGCCCAGTCCGGCGCGTCGGCCGAAAACCAGCAGATCGGAGAGCGAATTGCCGCCCAGGCGATTCGAACCGTGGAGGCCGGCAGCGGCTTCACCAGCGGCGAACAGGCCCGGCAAGGTGGACTGCGCGGTTTCCGCTTCGACGCGAATGCCGCCCATGACGTAGTGGCACGTGGGACCCACTTCCATGGGGCCTTTAGTGATGTCCACATCGGCGAGTTCTTTGAATTGGTGGTACATGCTGGGGAGTTTCTTCTTCACATATTCGGCCGGCTTGTGAGAGATGTCGAGATAAGCGCCGCCGTGCTCCGTGCCGCGGCCTTCTTTTACTTCGGTGTAGATGGAGCGGGCCACGACGTCGCGTGTGGAAAGTTCCATACGCTGGGGGTCGTATTTCTCCATAAAGCGCTCGCCGAGTTTGTTGCGCAGAATCCCGCCTTCGCCGCGAACGGCTTCGGTAACGAGAAGACCCTGCACGCCGGGCGGCCAGACCATGCCCGTGGGATGGAACTGTACGAATTCCATATCCATAAGCTCGGCTCCGGCCTGGTAGGCAAGCGTCATGCCGTCGCCGGTGTACTCCCAGGAGTTGGAAGTGACCGGCCAGGCTTTTCCTATGCCTCCGGTAGCGATGACAACCGATTTGGCTTTGAAAACGATGAAGCGGCCATTTTCGCGCCAGTAGCCGAACGCTCCGGCCAAGCGGCCGCCATCGGTGAGGAGACGCGTGACGGTGCACTCCATGTAAACGTCGAAGCCAAGCTGCACGCCGCGATCCTGAAGCGTTCGTATCATTTCGAGGCCGGTGCGGTCGCCGACGTGGCAGAGACGCTTGTAGGTGTGGCCGCCGAAGGCGCGCTGGAGAATCGCGCCTTTGTCGGTGCGGTCAAAAAGCGCGCCCCACTGCTCGAGTTCGCGGACGCGGTCGGGAGCTTCCTGCGCGTGAAGCTGGGCCATACGCCAGTTGTTTAGAAATTTTCCACCGCGCATGGTGTCGCGGAAATGAGGTTGCCAGCCGTCGGCGGCGTCGACGTTGGCCATCGCCGCGGCGATGCCGCCTTCGGCCATGACGGTGTGTGCTTTTCCAAGGAGAGATTTACAAACGACGCCGACGGAAGCGCCCTTCGCGAGAGCTTCAATCGCGGCGCGCAATCCGGCGCCGCCGGCGCCGATGATGAGAACGTCGTGTTCGCGGGTCTCGTAGCTGGTGGTCACATGAGCCTCAGGTCGTGGATGGCGCCGCTGGCGACCAGACGGATATAAAAGTCCGTGAGGCCGACGGTGATCAGACTCGTCCAGGCCAGAAGCATGTGGCGATCATTCAAAAAGCTGACGCCGCGCCAAACGGCGAAACGGGATTTGCCGAAGGAGGCGCAAGAGAAGCAGTCGAGTTTTCCGCCAGCGAGATGGCGGAGGGAGTGGCAGGAAAACGTGTACAGCGTGAGCATGACGATGTTGACGCTCATGACCAGAGTCCCAAAGCCTACACCGAAATGGCCGCCGAAATCGTAGGCGAGCACGACGTCGTACCAGAGAAACCCAAGAAATACGAGCGCAAGATAGAAAAAATAGCGGTGAACGTTTTGCAGGATAAAGGGAAACGCCGTTTCGCCCCGGTAGTTGCGTTTGGAAGACTCGCCCACGGCACAAGCCGGCGGATCGAGAAAAAATGCGCGGTAATAAGCTTTGCGGTAGTAGTAGCACGTGGCGCGAAACCCGAGGGGTCCGGCGAGGATGAGCAAAGCGGGGGAGAATTTCCACCAATGATGTTGAGGATCAATGAGCGGCGAATAGAAAGGCGAAAGATAGGGCCCCCATTCGAAGTACTTATTTTCAAAGGCCCGCAGCGTCGCGTATAGCCCAAAGCCGCCAAGAAGAATAATTACGGGCACAAGTTCGACCCACCAAGCGTCGCGGCGCAACGTGCTTCCGAGCCGCGATTCGGGCAAGAGGGTTGGCGAGCCAGCCATCTAGGGACCTCCAGGGTGGCAGTGAGCAAATCAGAGACTAAATGATTGCACACGAATTATATCCAAGACACGGCGTAACGGCCAATTCAGAGAACAGGGTCGCCGAAGAGATGGCATCCCGGCCGGTCCCGAGATCGGCCGAGTGTGTCGGCAGCCGAAATCAGTGGCTCCGGAGAATCCCGATGTCCAAATCGCCATGTTTCGAACGACATTCTAGTAGCAGAGCAGGATGCCTCCGAAACGCATAACGGAGACTTGGAGGGTTGGCCATGAGCATCGTGAAAGTGTTGCTGGTTATCGGAATCGTGCTGACCGTCGTCAAGGTATTGTTGGGGCCGGACTGCTGGTTTTTCGCGGTCGAGGCCGTCGTAAGACTCCTGGTGGTCGCATGGATATCGGCTGCCGGAGCTTAGGAGCTGTGGCAAACTGGCACCGCAAAAGTAATTTTGGCGAGGCTGTCCAAATCGCTGCGCTTCAATCGTCATAGTAGTAGTGGAGCTGGAATGCTTAGCAAAACCCGTGAAGGAGATTCTAGAGTGAAATACATCCTGATGGACTATGTCGGCGAAGCGGGCTGGCCACAATTGACGAGGAACGAGCAAGAACACTGGTTGGGCGCTTATCAAGCCTACATGGAGGCCATGACCAAGGCGGGCATACTAAAGGACAGCAAAGGCCTCTATCCCACCTCGGCGGCAACGACCGTGCGGGTCGCAAACGCCAAGACCCAGGTTCTTGACGGCCCCTATGCGGACTCCAAAGAGCAGCTGGGCGGCTTTCATATCATCGAGGTGGCCGATCTGGACGCGGCGATCTCATGGGCAGCCCGCAGCCCAACCGCTCTTCACGGTGTCGTCGAAGTGCGTCCCGTGCGCGAGGGCACGCTTCTGACGGACGACCTTTCCCAATACATCAAACCAGAATAAGCCCGAACGCAGCGCAAGTTTCACAATGACACGTCAACAAAGACAAGAGGAGAAGAACATGCGTAAATTAGTCGTTTTCAATATGGTGTCGCTGGATGGTTTTTTTGTAGACCGCAAAGGCGACATGAGCTGGGCCCACAAGAATGATGCGGAGTGGAACGCGTTCGTCAACGAGAATGCCAGTGGCAATGGCGTGCTCGTCTTCGGCAGGATTACCTACGAACTGATGGCCAGCTACTGGCCAACACCGATGGCGCTAGAGAATTCTCCGGTGGTGGCCAAAGGCATGAACGATATGCCGAAAATCGTGTTTTCGCGAACGCTGGACAACGCGTCGTGGAGCAACACGAAGCTGGTCAAGGGCGACCTGGCCGCGGAAATGCGCAAGTTGAAAAAAGAGCCCGGACCGGACATGGTAATTCTGGGAAGCGGCAGCATCGTTTCCCAACTGGCGCAGCAAAATCTGATCGATGAATACCAGATCGCGCTGAGCCCCATTGTTCTTGGCAACGGCAGGACGATGTTCGCAGGCGTCAAGGAGAAGCTGAACTTCAAGCTGACCAAGTCGCGCACCTTCGCCAATGGCACGGTCTTCGCTTGTTACCGGCCAGGGGCCTGAGCGAGGAGACCATGGCGAACCCAGCTGCACCCCTCGAAGGCGCTCCCGCGCATTTGCTGGGGCTTGTCCTTATAAGCATAAGCGACACGGCGCGTCGCCAGCGCTTCGTCGTTGTCCAAATCGCTGGCGGCCAGGCGTCATTCTAGTGGCGGCGCATCTTGCCTGCCAAATACCAATAGAGGAGACTCGAGATGAAATACATGCTGATGGCTTATGTGAACGAAGCTGCTTGGCCCCAAATGACGAAGGACCAGCAAGAACAAGGCATGGCGGCTTACACCGCGTACCGGGAAGCGCTGACAGCGGCGGGCGTCCTTGCGGGCAGCAACCGCCTCCAGCCAAGTTCGACAGCGACCACCGTGCGGCTTGCCCATGGCAAGTCGCAGGTCCTCGATGGCCCTTTTGTGGAATCGAAAGAACAGTTGGGTGGCTACTTTCTCATCGATGTCGTGGATCTCGATGCGGCCATCTCGTGGGCGGCCCGGTGCCCGGCCACCAGCCACGGTGTCGTCGAGGTGCGTCCCATCTGGGGCATGCCCGCGTGATCCGCGTCGCAGCGTAATGTTCATGACCTTCCACGACGGCCAGGAGCGGGCGCGCAGCACGGCAGACGCCGTCGCGCGCCGCAGCTACGGCAAGCTCGTGGCCTTTCTGGCGGCACGCACCCGGGACGTGGCCGCGGCCGAGGACGCGCTATCCGAGGCGTTCGCCTCGGCCCTCGCGGATTGGCCGCGCAATGGATGTCCCTCGAACCCGGAAGCGTGGCTGCTAACCGTGGCGCGGCGAAAGGCGATCGATATGGCACGCGGCCGTCGTCGACATGAAAATGCGGGCGAGCAATTGCGGGTCATGGCAGAAAGCCTGGACGCGGCCGCAGCCGAATCGGAGATCCCGGACGAACGTCTTGCGTTGATGTTTGCTTGCGCGCACCCGGCGATCGACGCCGGAATTCGCGCGCCCTTGATTCTGCAAGTGGTGCTCGGACTCGATGCTGCCATGATTGCTTCGGCATTCCTGGTGTCTCCCGTGGCCATGGGCAAGCGCCTGGTGCGTGCCAAAGACAAGATTCGCCAGGCCGGCATCCCCTTCAGCATCCCAGGGCGCAACGAGCTTCCCGGTCGCCTGGACACCATTCTGGGCTCCATCTATGCCGCCTTCGCCGAAGGTTGGACCGATCCTGGCGGGACCGATGTGGCTCGCCGCGACCTGACCGAGGAATCGCTTTTTCTCGCTAGGCTTGTGGCCGAGATGCTGCCGCAGGAGCCGGAGGCACTGGGGCTGCTGGCCCTGATGCTTCACGCGGAAGCTCGACGGCGCGCGCGCCGCAGCGCGGACGGCGAATACGTTCCGCTTGCCGAGCAGGATCCAGCTCTGTGGGACTGGGAGATGATCGAGGAAGCCGAGGCGCTCCTCCTCGCGGCCAGCCATTGGAAGGCGATTGGCCGCTACCAGCTCGAAGGGGCGCTGCAGTCGGCCCATGTTTTTCGTCGGCGCACGGGTCGCGGTAACTGGCCGGAGGTGGTCCAGCTGTACGATGCGCTATGGGCGATCTGCGGTTCGCCCGTGGTGGCCATCAATCGCGCCCTGGCGATTGCCGAGATTCACGGCGCCAGCGCCGCTCTGGACGTTATGCCCAGCGTATCCGCCGACGGGCGGCTCGCTGAGTACCAGCCCTACTGGGCCACACGCGCGGAACTGCTGGCCAAGACAAGCGCGCACGAGGAAGCCCGCCACGCTTACGAAATCGCTATCGGTCTCGAACGCGACCCCGCCGTCCGCCGCTTTCTCGAGAAGCGCCTGTCTCGGCTGCCGCTTGGACCTGCTTGCTGAAGCGCTCTCTTCGAATCGATGCCTAAAGGATGGAACGGATTTCAGGATCGATGGAGACGTGTGTGGCCGGGACGCCGTCGATCGAGAATTTGGCGCCGTGGGCTTCGGTGAAATGGAAGAAACGGCTGATGTGGTAATCCTCGTCGTAGGAAGAAAAAAGGCGTTCCGTTTCCTCCGCCGAGAGTTGAAACGAGGAAAGAGAGACGTGCTGGCTGAATTGGCCGGCCAGGGAGAGGTACAGGTCGACAAGTTGGCCGAGTGTCATGGAACTGGTGCGGCGAACGAGTTCGGCGCTCATAACTAGCTTCGCTGGAGTGTACAGCGGCCTGAGCGCCAATAAAAGAAGGTAGATGCCCGCTGTAGCCATCCGTTTGTGGGGGAACTTGGGGATTGGTAAGATATGAGGCGGAATCGAGGAAACCAGGAGGGCAGACTATGAGTATTGCAGTGGGACAAACGGCGCCGGATTTTACGTTGATGAATCAGGAGAAAAAAGAAGTAAAATTGTCGGATTTCGCGGGGAAAAAAAATGTCGTGCTGGTGTTCTATCCCCTGGACTGGAGCCCGACTTGCACGAATGAACATGCGTGTTTTGTAAATGAGATGAAGGCATTCGAAACGCTGGACGCGGAAGTGCTCGGAGTCAGCGTAGACAGCGTCTGGTCGCACAAAGCGTATGCGGAGAAGATGGGCATCAAGTATTCGCTCTTGGCGGATTTTCAGCCGCGCGGTGCGATGAGCGAAAAGTACGGCGTCTTCCTCGCGGATAAGGGGATTACGGGGCGCTCGATCGTGATCATCAATAAGGCGGGAAAAGTGGCCTGGGCGAAAGACTACGACATTCCCGTAGTGCCGGATCTGAAAGAGGTGTCGGCGGCACTCTCGCAGGTCAAGGCTGCCGTCGCGTAGAAGAAGAAAGAAAAGCTTAACGCGGAGAGACAAAGTTCACAGAGAAGCAAGGAAAGCGGGCCGGCGATTGCCGGCCCGCTCTCGTTGAAGCACACCATTTGAGGTCACTGGGAGGCGGTATCGTTTCGAACGACGACGCCGCCCTTCATTACGAACATTACGGATTCCAGAACACGGATGTTGGAAAGCGGATCCCCCTTGACAGCAATGATGTCCGCGTAGTGCCCGGCATCGAGCGCCCCGACTTGGCTAGCCCAACCGAGAAGATCGGCGGCGTTTACCGTGGCAGCCTGGATGGCGTCGATCGGCTTCATACCCCATTCCACCATTTTTGCGAATTGCCGAGCGTTGTCGCCGTGGGGATAAACACCGGCATCGGTGGCGAAAGCCATTTTTGTACCGGATTCCCAAGCATGGCGGAAATTCTCGCGCTGCAGGCGCCCAATTTTCCTTTCCTTCTCGATGAATTCGGGGAGCATGCCGACTTTTGTACCTTCCTGCAAGATGAAGTCGTCGTTGTAAATGTCGAAATCGAGATAGGTGCCGTGTTTTTTGGCGAGCGCGATGCCTTCGTCGTCGATCAGGCTGGAGTGCTCGATAGAATCGATTCCGGCATTAATGGCGTCCTTGATGGACTGCGTGCCGTGAGCGTGAGCGGCCACTTTGCGCCCAAGCTTGTGAGCTTCTTCGACGATGGCTTGGAGTTCTTCCAAAGAGTATTGCGGCGTCCCGGGCTGGTCGCCTTTGCTGAGCACTCCACCGGAGGCACACACCTTAATAACATCTGCACCATACTTGATGACCTCGCGAACTTTTTCCCGCGCGGCCCACGGGCCGTCGGCGACGCCTTCCGCTTTGCTGTGATATTCGGCGGGAAGAAGATTGTTGTCGCAGTGTCCACCGGTGATGCTGAGCGGCGGACCAGAAACGATCATGCGCGGCCCTTCGATTTCCCCAGCGTTGATGCCATCACGGACGGCCACGTCCGTGTAACCGGTGGCACCAACGTTGCGAACGGTGGTGAATCCGGCGCGCAGCGTAATCCGCGCGTTCTTGACACCGGTCACAGCCTCTCGCGGGACGGAAATACCGAGGGCTTGGTAACCGCTCGCGGTGGGGTCGGCAGTGATATGAGTGTGGACGTCGATCAGGCCGGGAAGACAGGTTACCGAGGAAAGGTCAATTGCCGAGATCCCTTCCGGCAATTTGGTGGAGGCGGCGGGTCCCACCGTGGTAATGGAGCCACTGTCGTCAAACACGACGATCTGATCGGTGAGCATGCGACCTCCGCGGACGTCGAGAAGCTTACCGCAGCGGACCGCCCCGGGCGCGGCGCTGGCGAACGAAATAAAAAGGAGGCAGGCCATGAGGGCCAACAAGGTTTTGCGCATGTGTTCTCCGTAAGCGACGAATCCGAACAGGAGAGGATATATCGCTCGGCGATGTTTTGGAAATGCGGTGGCGCGGATTGGGAAACTAGGAAGAACTGTGTGCGGCTAGCGGCTAGAGGGCAGGACCGGGACGAAGGAACGAACGTAAAGGACGAGCTGCCAGCGCTGCTCCTCCGTGAGGCGTTTTTTGAAGGCCGGCATGGGTTTTCGGCCTTGGCTAATTTGGTAGAAAATCTCACCGTCAGTAACGCTGTTCATGTGCTGGGCATCGACCAGGCTGGTGGGAGAGGGATAGTAGCTGGCGGCGTCTGGTCCATCGCCTTTTCCGGTTTGGCCGTGGCATTGCAGACATTTATCCAGATAGATGGAGCGGCCAGCGGCTAAGGCTGACGCGGAAGGCTGGATGGGATTGCGCCGGCGCTTGGCTTCGTCGGGGACTTTCCAGGGCCTATTTTCATAATAAGCAAAGACGGCGACAACACAGAGCGTGACGAATATCAGGGCTAGAATAAGTTTCCGTGCGCGAACCGCGTTCTGTGAGTTGATGGCCATAAGAAAATTTTCGCATACAGCATTGGAGGACGAAACAAGAAAGACGAAGCGCTTCACCGAGAGCACGGAGCGCCGAGAGGGCGCCGAGAGCACGAGAAGTGGTAGGAAATTGAGGGAGAGGGAAAGGATTGGCGCTACTGGCCGCGGAAGATGAGCCACAGGAGCTCGGCGTTGAAGAAGAGAATGGCGGCAGCGACGATCCAGGCAACGACGACGGTGAAGCGGGAATTGGTAAACTCACCCATTCTGTTGCGGTCACCGGTGAATAGAATCAACGGAATAACGGCGAACGGCAACTGAAAGCTGAGCACCACCTGGCTCAGGATGAGCAGCGAGGTGACTTGGCCTTCTCCCGCGATTCCGATTACCAGAACAGCGGGGAGAATAGCAATCGAGCGCGTGATCAGCCGGCGGAGCCACGGCTTGAGACGAATCTGGAGAAAGCCTTCCATGACGATCTGGCCGGCAAGAGTGCCGGTCAGTGTGGAGTTCTGGCCGGAAGCGAGAAGCGCGCAGGCGAACAGGGTGCTGGCCAGGCTCACGCCGAGAACCGGGCTGAGAAGCTTGTAAGCGTCGGCGATTTCGGCGACATCATGCAGGCCACGCGTATGAAACGCCGCGGCGCCGAGAATGAGGATGGCGGCATTGATGAACAGGGCGAAGCCGAGAGCCACGGTGGAATCGAAAACAGCGTAACGCATGGCCTCGCGGCGGTCGCGGACCGAGGCACCGAAAGCGCGCGTCTGCACGATGCTGGAGTGCAGATAAAGATTGTGCGGCATAACCGTGGCGCCGAGGATGCCGATGGCGATGTACAGCATTTCCCGATTGTGCAGAATTTCAGCGCGCGGGATGAGCCCGACGACGGCTTCTCGCCAGACCGGATGGGAGAAAAAGATTTCGTAAGCGAAGCAGCCCGCGACGGTGGCAATGAGCGTGACGACGAAGGCCTCGATGATGCGGAAGCCGCGCCCTTGCAGGGCAAGAACGATCAAGACATCGAGTCCAGTGATAATCACTCCCGCGAGAAGCGGCAGACCGAAGAGCAGCTTGAGAGCGACGGCGGAGCCAAGCACTTCCGCAAGGTCGCAAGCGGCGATGGCGATTTCGCAGACGATCCAAAGCGCGATGGAAGTACGACGCGAGTAGTGCTCGCGGCAAGCCTGAGCCAAATCGCGCCCCGTGGCGATGCCCAGCTTGGCCGAAAGCGCCTGCAGAAACATCGCCATGAGGTTGCTGATGAGAATGACGCTGAGAAGCGTATAGCCAAATTTCGACCCTCCGCCGATGTCGGTAGCCCAGTTGCCCGGGTCCATGTAGCCGACGGCAACGAGATAGCCGGGCCCGGCAAATGCGAGCACTTTGCGAATCCATGACGCAGTGTGGGAGATGGGAATGGAGCGATGGGCCTCGGGCAAAGAGGGCAGGCTCGCCAAGCGGGGCGTGGCGGAGGCCGGTGATTCGGCAGAGGTGCATGCCGCGTCGGCGGCGGGTTCGGTTTCGAGTTGGGGAGGGAACGTGGGTGACATGATTCTTTTAACTGATACTTAGTAACGGAATTTTTGTTAACTACGGTAAAGCTTCACACTAAACTAGACTTAACAAGAGGCTTTGTCAATAGGACTAAGTCAGATGGTTGCATGGTCAGGCGCTGTCGAGCAGAGCGGGAGTCCATGCGAGCGAGCGCAAGAGGAACGGCTGTGATACCTTCGAACAAGTCGTGAAACAGGAAGCCGAGTAAGAGGAGAAGACGATGGAAGAGCAGCGGCCAGTGCCAGGGCAAGTGCAGATCAAAGCCGACGAAAAAGAATTGCAGGGCCAGTACAGCAATTTGGTGATGCTCCATCACAATCTGGAGGAATTCACGCTAAATTTTATTTACATTTTTCCGAACGGCGCTCAGGGCAAGTTGCTGACCAGCGTGATCGTCAGTCCGGGACACGCCAAGCGCATCTGGCGAGCGTTGAAAGAAAATATCGACCGCTATGAGTCCCAGTTCGGGCCCATCAAGGAGGCACCGGAGGGCAGCGGACAGCCGCCAAATGTCGGGTTCATACAGTAAAAGAGACAGCGATCGAAGAGGTTGGAACTTCGTTGCTTCGAACCATCCCCACAAGGCGCTTGGATATTGTCAAAGCCCCGCGGCGTGTCTAACATCCCTCCGATTCCCGTCACCTTTGCCATTTCCGTTCCTGCAGCGATCCCCTGCGTGACCGCGGCCCCGCAAAGGGAGGAGAGATCATTGGCTGTGTGGCGGCAAGTAATGGCGCGAATCAGGCCAGCTAATCTCCTGCGCGTCCTCAGATGCCCTATACTGGCTTGACCCGAAGGCGGATAGGATCGCGGCTCTGAAACCGAAACGACGACATGGGGAGGGAAATATGCGCAACCGTGGGCTTCTGGTGCTGCTCTTTGCTATAGCGACTGCAGTTTCCGGGTCCAGTCAACAGCGGAATGCTCACACAATTTTGCAAGGCGCGATCTCCGGTAGCGGAGGGCCATTGGTGGGTACATGGAGGCTCATCTCCAGAGTTGTTAGGTTGGAGGACGGCACGGCCGTTCAGGAGGGCCTCGGAACCACACCCAAAGGCTATTTGATATACGACGCGAGCGGGCACATGGCCGTGCAACTGTTCAGACCTGACCGTCCCACAGCCATTGATTGCAGCACTTCGGCCTCCGCTCAGAGTGATAACAGCCCGCAGTTGCTCAACGGTTACGAAGCATATTTTGGCACATACACCGTAGACGAAACCAATCACACGGTTACGCACCACCTCGAAGGTGCGCTGGCCGCCGCCGATGTGGGCAGAAATCTCATACGCCAATTCCAAGTATCGGGCGATAAACTGACTATTGTGGCGCGGACCAACTCGCCGAAAGAGAGACAGATCAGGACACTCACTTGGGAGCGGGTACGCTGATTGACCGCTGGGAAGTAAAAGGATAAGGGTTGCCAATTGTGACCTGTTGCTCTCAATCGCTCGCGGCCGAGCTTCATAAAATACGGGTACCTTCCGATACAAATCGATCAGCCTCAAAAACAACAGCCGTGATCGGCCTCCCTTCGATAGTTCAAGAGTGGACGCTGACGTGCCAAGGGGAATCTTATATGATCCGTGCGACGCCCGGCCAACGTAACAGCGATGCCATTGATCGGCGGTGTTTTCAGTTGTCACATCCGGCTAGCCGGGCCGACAGCGGCCATGCCGTCACGGCGCTCCGATTCGAATGATGGCCTGCATTGACTGCAACTGGAGTACTCCTATGAGCACACGCTTCTCTTCAGTGATGACTATGGCCCGCGCGCCTCTATTCGCGCTCCTTGCGGTTCCGCTTGCGGCCCAAAGTGCCGATCGACTCGTAGGGAAGAACGTATCGATCGCGCAGACCAACTATAAAGGCCGGAGTGCGATCCAGGTTATAGCTAAGCCCGAGGCCGCGAACGCCACGTCGTATGCCGTAGTCAAGGACGTGTCTTTTCGTGACGGCGTGATCGAAGTGGATCTGGCCGGCCAACCTGCCGCTGGTGCGTTGGCCACCGCGCGCGGGTTTATTGGCATGGCTTTTCGGATCCAGGACGACGGACGCTACGAGTACATTTATCTCCGACCCACGAACGGTCGAGCCGACGATCAAATCAGGCGGAATCACTCCACCCAATACAGTTCGTATCCGGATTTTGACTTCGCCCGATCGCGGCAGGAGGCTCCCGAAAAGTATGAGTCGTACGTCGATCTGCAGCCCGGTTTCTGGACCAAGTACAAGATCGAGGTGGAAGGCCGCAAAGCGCGGCTCTATGTCGAGGGAGCGGAGCAGCCCTGCCTGATCGTCAATGATCTCAAGCTCGATCCGCGGGGCGGAGGAGTCGCATTGTGGGTCGGACCCGGCACGGAGGGCTACTTTTCCAATGTGAAGATTACGGCCAAGTAGCCGCAATGCGTTTTTCCCTATGGCCAACCGCAACCGTCACGGGTGGAGTGACGGCATCCTCCATCGCTTCGCGAACGTCTAGCTTTCAATTGCTGTGCAAGCTGAGGTTGGTGGGTATAGGTGCAGAAGACCGCTGAGCCATGCAGTCCTCTAGAATCAGGTCCAGCTCGCGGGGCTTGATGGGTTTCGTGAGATAGCCGTCCATTCCGGCGGCGACACACTTTTCCCGGTCGCCTTGCATCGCATGGGCGGTCAGGGCAATGACTCTCTGGTGGAATTGCCCACCTTTTTCATTTTGCCGGAGCGCCGTAGTTGCTTCCAGTCCATCCATGTCTGGCATTTGCACGTCCATGAACACCAAATCGAAGCTGTCCCTTTTGAGCGCCTCCAGAGCTTCGAGCCCGTTGCCGGCGACACTCACTCGGTGCCCCCTTTTCTCCAATAAACGAACTGCCAATCTCTGGTTGACGGCGTTGTCTTCCGCCAAGAGTATTTTTAGAGAAAATGCAGGTTCGCGGGCATCCTGCAGGGAATACCTGGTAATCAGAGGGATGGCAACGGCTTGCTCGCTTGCTCCAAGCGCGAGAGCTAGGGCTTGACGCAATGCGGATTGCCCGATGGGCTTCAACAAGTAAGCGGCCACTCCCAACTCATGGCATCGATCGGCATCCCCGCGGTGGCCCGCAGACGTCAGCATCATGATGGCGGCGGTGTACAATCCTGCCGTCTGGCGGATGCGTTTGATCAGCTCGAAGCCGTCCATCTTGGGCATATGCATGTCCGTCAGGACCAGACCATAAGGCTTTGCATCCGCTCTAGCTCTGGACAGTTCCGCCAGCGCCTCTTCGCCATCCTCAACAGCGGTCGGCTTCATCTCCCAGCGGTCCAGCATCCCTACCAGGATTCGTCGATTGGTAGGGTTGTCGTCCACCACCAGGACCCTGACACCGCGCAGGATTTCTGGCAGGGCGACCATCCCCAGCTTCATCTCTTGCAGGTTTCCGCTCGCTAACTGCACGGTGAAATGAAACACACTCCCTGCACCGTCCCGGCCTTCGACCCACAATCGGCCACCCATCAACTGCACGAGCCGCGCGGAAATCGTCAACCCCAAGCCGGTTCCCCCATATTTGCGCGTCGTCGATGTATCTGCTTGATTAAAAGCATCAAATATCGATTCCCTTTTCTCTTCCGGAACTCCGATGCCAGTGTCCGCCACCGTAAATTGCAGAATATAGTCCGACCCGTGCTGTGACTCGACTTGCACCTTGATTGCTATCTCGCCCTTCTCCGTAAACTTGATGGCGTTGCCCACCAGATTGACGACAACTTGCCGCAATCGACTGGAATCCCCGCGCACCACTTCCGGAACCTCCGGACCCACTTCACACAACAGCTCCAGCCCCTTTTCGTCCGCACGAATCGCCAGCGTCTTTAGCATGAGTTCGAGGCACTCGCGCAGGTTGAAATCGATTGCCTCCAGATCAATTTTCCCAGCCTCGATCTTGGAGAAATCAAGAATGTCGTTGATCACAGTAAGCAGCAAGTCCGACGACATTTTTACGGTTTCCAGATATTCCCTTTGCTCGGCGTCCAGATGAGTTTCCAACACCAGGTCAGTCATGCCTATAACCCCGTTGAGGGGGGTACGGATTTCGTGGCTCATATTGGCAACGAATTCGCTCTTGGCCAGGCTGGCCTTTTCTGCCGCATCTTTTGCTTCGCGCATTTCTGATTCCGCACGTTTACGTTCGGCGACTTCCGCCTCCAGCTCGTGCGTCCGTTCCAGGACGCGCCGTTCGAGCAAGGCGCCGGCCTCACTCAACTCCAAATCGCGTTTCTCGATTTCCCCAAGCATGACATTGAAATCTTCGCTAAGCTGCCCAATCTCGCCGCCAACCAGTTGAGGGGCTCGGACCGAATAGTCCTTGTCCGATGCCACTCGCCGCGAGATTAGGGCGAGGTCCTGAATGGGTTGAGCGATTCTTTGTCGGAGCTTGGCGGCGAGGAAATACACAACGAGAAGGCAGCCTACGGCGATGCATATGGAGATCAGTGTAAAGCGTTGCCTGCGAGCCTGCAGGTCGCTTAAGTCGTCTTCAAGAAGAAGCGATCCCACAGGATTTCCATCGAGATAAATCGTCTCGGTATACGATATCGAATTCGCGGTCCATGCCACACCAAACGAAGGTGTTCCTGGCGGCGTGTAGCTGCCTGTCAGGTCCCTCCGGACATACCAGGAAAATACTTGGTCATTCAATCGATAAAGTACCGCCGCGCGGATTCCAGGGCGTACTCGCATGGCCTCAAGAATCTGATCCGCGGTGCCGTGATCGTCAAAGGCCAACGCAGAATTTGCATTGGCGCAGAGCAGGTCCGCTGTCGATTTGAGGTCACTTACCTTATTGTCTCGGGAGGAGCGCAGGTCGTAGGAGAGAAACAACACGCAAAAGAGCGTCAGGCCGACCCCGGTGGTCAGCAGGGAAAACGTCAGCAGACTTCTCTGTAACGACGGTTTCTGTAAGATTCGCGTGGGCACAATTTCCCCGGGACTGGCGCGCTTGCTTCCCCGTCGCTTGGCAGCCAAGGTCAAGAAAGAAATCTGGTTGTTCAAACGAGCGGGGCGCTATTTTGGCGAACTGCCCCATATCCTCCCTGCATGCGCTGGACCGAAGAACGCACATAGATTAGCGAACAATAACAGCATTAAAGTCCGTACCTTAGCCGCCTAAATCACAGAAAACGTACCATTAGTTGGACCAAAAAGGGGACGTCATACCAATCTGGCACACCTGTCAAACGGTAACGCCAAGCTGACCGCGTGTCGCTTGAAACAAAAGACGGACGCCATGGCCGGCCATCGACACACTTGTAAAATCCTTGTAAAGCGCGGGACCGGCCAGTAACGCCCGTCCTTCGGCCACCATCGCGGAGGGGCTCGGCCTGATCTCCGGTTAAGACTTCGCGACCTATGAGGAATGATCCCGGATCTGCCCTTTTTGCGAGCGTCTCCGGGGTACCGAGCACTCGAGCACTTCTCTGCTAAGACTTCCTGGGGGAATGAGCATTGGGAATCCGCGCTGGGAGTAACCCACCGTTTCAAGAATCAAAACTGCAAACGGTAGCCCAGGAGTTAAAGCACTGCTAGCCGCCAGAATTGCGTAACGCAGAGAACAATCTTGCTCACCGACCTGACTCAGGCTAAAGCCTCAATTCCAAACGCGCTTACGTCGAAGAGTCGCCAGCGGACCTCCGATCACCGAAGCCTGGGGCGCCTCGAAGCAACTTCATGGAGGGATTCGGTTGTATCCTGTGAGAGGCATCTTGGGCGCTCCGCCTCTATACTCTCAGGGCCCATCCGGAAATCCGGACCAAGAGGAGTCGCACGCGATGATTCCAGCGCAGAGAACCTTGGCCGCTGCTCTGTTTATTGCTGCCAACGCTATAGGCGAAGGCGCACAGGCGCAAATTGCTTTAGAAATAGGCACTGGACAAGAATTCACCGGCAAGCACCATGTACTGCCAGCGAATAAAGACACCGCCCAATGGGGCTGGCTCGATCCCACCGAGAAACCCAAGGTCGTCGTTGATTCCGGAGACACGGTCTCCATTGAGACGCTGCGCCACTCGATGGACGAGATCAAACCGGGCGTTTCCATCGAGGAAATCGTGAAGCTTCGTCTGGCGAATCCCGGCGGCGGGCCCCATTCGGTGACTGGGCCGATCTATGTGAACGGAGCGGAGCCGGGCGACACGCTGGAAATCCGCATCGAGAAAATAGTCATGAAGGAGTCCGGCTTCAATTTCAATCTCCCCGGCAAGCAGTTTCCCACGGTCGGTTTGCTGGCCTCCGAGTTTCCCGAAGGCCACGTTCAGTATTTCAAGCTCGACACAGAAGCCATGACAACGGAATTCAAGCCGGGGATCATCCTGCAACTGAAACCATTCCCCGGCACCATCGCTGTGGGGCCCGACCCCAACGAGCCCAAAGAGAAAGCCGGGCCTCCGATCCACGACGCCAAGGGCCGCACCAGCACGCTGCGACCGTGGAAGAACGGGTCCAACATGGATGTGAACGAACTGCAAGTGGGCTCGACGCTGTATTTCCAGGTGTTTCAGAAAGGGGGGTTGATCTGGACAGGGGATTCCCACTGCTTGCAGGGGAACGGCGAAGTGAACCTGACCGCCTTGGAATGCTCCTATAGGGAGATTGAAATCCAACCCATTGTGCGCAAGGATCTTCACATCGATTGGCCGCGCGCCGAAACCCCCACACATTGGATCTTCATGGGATTCGACGAAGACTTGAACGAAGCCATGAAGATTGCCGTGCGCGAAGCAGCGAATTTCCTGGCGGAACAGAAGATGGTGCCAATGTCGCGCGAAGAAGCTTATTCATTGACTTCGATCGTCGGCGATTGCCGCGTCTCCCAGGTAGTGGATATCCGCAAGGGCGTGCACTGCATGATTCCCAAGTCGATTTTCACAAAGAAGTAACAATTTCCCACCTAATCGCCAGCGAGAAGATTAGGTTCGGTCCCTGTCTCGGTACAGCGAATTAGATCCGCCTGAACTTGCCAAACCGGGCAACGTTTCTCCGAACGAGACTTGTCAGGCGTTGGCGCTCAAGGCCACTACCCTCCCTCTTTATTCTGCTCGATAAAACCGATCACCAACCGGCTGAACTCCGCGGGCTTTTCGAGATACATAATGTGGCCCACGTCCTTGACTACCACACGGCGCGCCCTCGGTATTCCAGCTTCGATCGCGCCTGCATGGGCATGAACGTCCGGGATATCGGCGTCTCCTACCAGCACGAGTGTGGGTATCGGAATCTCGTGCAGTCTGGGCAAGGCCGGCTTTTCCGGGAGTTCCAAGTAGGCGCGCGTCAAATCCTGCGGATTCGCGGAGAGCAGATCGACCATGCGTTTCTTGGCGGCGTCATTGCCTGGCGCGATTAAGTATTTGTCTTTGGACGCTTGTGCGATGGCACCCTGCACATCCCCTTTTTCCAGAGGCTTGCCCAAATCATTGCCGCGATCCAGGAAATGCTGCGAATAGGGCATGCCGCCCACCACGGCACCCACAAGCACAAGCTGCTGCACGATCTCAGGATAATCGAGAGTGAACTGAATCGATATCTCGCCACCGTGGGAACTTCCGACGATTGCAGCGCGGTTCACCCTCAGATGACGCAAGAGTGCCGCCAGGTCATCCGTCTCGAAATACCAGGTGGTTGCCGCGGAAGAGCGTCCATAGCCTCGACGGTCATATCGGATGGTGTGAAAGTGTTTGCAGAATTCGGGCCAAACCTCGTCCCATACGGCGGAATGAAGGACGCCATCGTGAAGCAGTACCACGGTTTGCGGGGACGTCCCGCATTCCTCAAAATATATCCTCGCTCCCTCGATGGAGAGGAAGGAACCGGCCCCGCTGGCTTTCATGCTCTGTGGCCAGGCCGAACAACTCCTGCACAGACAGCCCAACAGAGCCACCCGGCAAACGATTGAGGCGAAGCTGGTCATTTCTCACCTCTCCTTGAGCAAGACAAGAGATAGCCGGTCCTTGAATTCGCCCAGACGCGTTTCTAAGGGTAGAAAGCGGTCCGGCACTTGAACGACAACTAATTTAATTTAGACGAACGCAGGGCGTATTGGGGTATTTGTCAGTCCCGCGATTCTGCTGTCATTCTCAGAGCGGCTCATGGCTGGTGACGGCTCGCTTCGAGCTAACTCCCGGTTTACGCGCTAGCCGCCGCCACTTATGAGGCGTTGTTGCGATTTTCATCCTGCTAGAATTTCAGTTGCCCGCCAACCGAATCCGGGTTGAGCCGTCTAGGGTCATGTATCCGAAACTTATTCATCGCCCTCCTGCTGGCAACCGTGGTCTTTGCACAATCTGCTAAACCGGAAGGCTAGGTCCGAAGCACTGATTTTGCGTTATAGCCTGTCGCTACCAACATCGTCACGCTCTTGCCGCGAGCGTGGGGCGAAAAGAACCCGCTCACCTCATCGTCGTAAAACGTTAAACCGGTGGCACTCAATCGTTGGGCGTACGCGGCAAGATACAACTTGCCGCTTAAGATGCCGGCCTCGAGTTGCACTGCGCGGTATCCGCGATTGCCGAAGCGCTCCAATATCATTTCTAAGTCCGTCAGGAAGAAGATGTCCGCAGCGGCTTCGGCTGGCAACTGTTGGTCCAGACCCAGATGACCAGCCTGGGCGCGGAAGTCTCCTGGTTTCAGGCATTCAAGCACATGCCCGTCACGGTGGTAAGCGTAGGCTCCGGGTTCGAGATCTTCGACTGCGTTCACAATTAGGTAGACGCCGTTCAGATGTGTCCCTTGTGTATCCAGGAAGTCCGCTGGGATACCACGAGTAGCACGGTCCAGCATGGTGGAAAGCTGGGGCAGCCCGATAGGCACTTGCGCAAATTTGCGAGCGGAGCCACGTCGCAGGATGACTTGTTCGATCGGATCGCGAGGCATTTCTGCATCCGAATCAGGATGAAGGGGAACGATAGGTCCCGTTATCGGTGGCGGTTTTACCAGCGGCGCGTGACCACGCCAAGTCTCGACCTCCGCAGCCGATCGGAGTGAAGAAGCCGCGTGAATTTCATGCATGGCTGGGTACACAGTCTCGTTTCGAGAGAGCGGAACGCTTTCCCAGGGGACGGAGGAGAGCTCGGAAGGTCGTTGCCGCGCTAAAGCCGCGACATGGCCGAGGGCTACGAGAGAAAAGACCACCTCGCGGTGCGCATCGACATCGAGCAGCCGGTTCACATCTGCGTCCACGAATCCGCAGATCACCTTGGCAGGTATTCCAAGTGCGGTGGCGACGGCCAGCAGATTGGCTAGGAGAGTGCCGTTATCCCAACCAAAGTGGCGATAAGTTCGGGCCTGATATTTCCATGCGTTGCGCCAGTACGTGCAGGTACAAATGATGGTGACCGGGGCATGGATAACTGCTGTTTCGCTCGCGGTAGCCTCACTCAGTGCACTGCGATAGTCTCCAGTTCGTAGTCTGCGCAGGGCGAACTCTGCTGGCGAAAAGTGATACACGCCTGCTTCCAAATCGACAAGATCTCCGCAAACAACATAGAGCTCGACTTCGTAGAGGGCACCGGTGCAGGCTGCCGCGCGAAAATGAATATCACCGCCAGGATACTTCCGATGCCGAGTGATGCCAGCGGTTAGATACAGCAATTGGGCCAGCGCCTCGAGGTCTGGTACCGCACTAGGGTCCGCGTGGATGCTCTCAGCGATCGCGGAAAGGGCAGCCACGCCGGTTTGGCGTGCCTCTCGCGGCAACGCCAATGGCTCCAGGGCGGCATAAGCCTTGAATGGCACGGGTTGATTAGTCCAATCCAAGAAATGCGGATTGTTATGAACGCTCGCGTGCGAATGCTTCGTAACGTTGTGGTATTTCCAAGCAGCTTCAAGATTTCTGTTGACGGTCATTGGTGAGCGGGCCAGCCTGTCCCCAGCATAGTACCGCCATGTAGCGAGCCGTTAGCGAATGGTTGTTGATAGCAGGACTTCCTCAGCAATCAAGAAAACGGTGAACAATGCTCATTCTAGCTTAGCTCTTGCCTCCTGCCAGGTACTGCTACTCCTTGGACGGTCGATTTGTCAGCGGCGACGGAGGGGTGTCGCCTAACAGTTGAGGCTGACCTTAAGTTCCGTCACCTATGGACATTGCAAAGGAGAAATGGTAGCTTCCTTTGGAATGTGCAAAGGAAGGATGACATGACCGATGCAAAAAAGTCGGAAGTGCTGCAAGGGACGCTGGACCTGATGATTCTGAAAACGCTGCATGCGTTGGGGCCGCAACACGGATTTGGAATTGCGCGGCGGATCGAGCAGGTTAGCCGCGATGTGCTGCAGTTGAACGAGGGTACGGTATACACGTCGTTGTTGCGGCTGCTGCAGCAAAGGTGGATCGCTGCCGAGTGGGGGACGTCTGAGAACAACCGGAGGGCCAAGTTTTACTCGATCACGGCGCGCGGCGAGAAGCAGCTAGCGGTGGAGACCGAGAATTGGCAGCGGATTTCGGGCGTGGTAGGGCGTGTCCTGCGGCTGGAAGAGGAGAGCTAGCCATGGACGACGGGCGGATTCCGGGCCTACGCGCCTTTGCGGCCAGGGTGGCCGGAGTTTTCGGGTCTCGAAAACGGGACAGCGACTTTGACGAAGAGGTGCAAGCGCATTTGCAATTGCTGGCGGATCGTTTTGCGGCGCAAGGAATGTCGCGGGAGGACGCTGCGGCGGCGGCGCGACGTCAGTTCGGAAATACCACCATGTTGCAGGAAGACCGGAGAGAATTGCGTACGCTGACATCCGTAGAGGATCTCGGCCGCGACGTACGCTACGCCCTACGCAGCCTCGGACGAAGCCGGGCCTTTACCGCGGTGGCGATCGCCACGTTGGGATTAGGAATCGGCGCCTCGACCGCGATTTTCAGCGTGATCGACAACGTGCTGCTCGAACCGTTTCCTTATAAGGATCCGGGACGCATGGTATTTCTGCGCATTCGCGATACTGCCCGGGGTCAGGAAGGCGAGCGTCAGGGATACACATCAAATGAATTTCTGGAATTTGCTGAGCAGAACCACGTGTTTGAAGGCGTCATTGCAGCGTCCGATGATGTGGTGCTCTACAAACAGGGAGAAGGCGTCGAGCAGCTTTACGGAGCAGACGTCACGCCGGGCACATTTGAATTCTTTGGTATGCCGGCACTATATGGCCGCGTGACGCAGCCGGCAGACTACCAGCCAGGAGCACCACCGGTATTCGTGATGCGGCACAAGACCTGGATGGAGCGTTTCAACGGCGATCCCAGTGTGCTGAACAAAACTTTTGTTCTGAATGGGAGGGCGCGAACGTTAATCGGAATCATGCCGCCGCGCTTTGGCTGGTATGAAGCGGACGTGCTGATTCCCGAGAGCCCGGTTCGTGGCGTGTCGACGGGTTTTGCGGGATTGCCGGCGCGCTGGTTCTTGCTGGGGCGACTGAAGCCGGGGGTCTCGAAGGCGCAAGCCGCGGCAGATGCGACCATCATCGCCAACCATCTGGCGAGAATCAATCCGCAGGATTATCCCGCGCACTTCCAAGTGTTAGTTAAGAGGTTGGGGGATACGGTCGTGGGGCGATTCGAGTCTACGCTGTACACGATTCTGGCGGCAGTTGGATTGCTGCTGCTGATCGGCTGCGGCAACGTCGCGAACCTCATGCTAGCGCGGGCGACGTCACGAGAGAAGGAATTCGCGTTGCGCGCGGTGCTAGGAGCCGGGCGCGCGAGGCTGGTGCGATTGCTACTGGTTGAGAGTCTCGTGTTGGCGATCAGTGGAGCGGCGCTGGGCGTGCTGGTTGCGTGGGGTGGATTGAAATTGATTGTGGCCGCAATGCCGCAGAATCTGATCCCAGCGGAATCCGTCATCGAGCTGAACACGCCGGTGATGGTTTTCACGCTCGTTGTGGCTGTATTGACCGCAGTGATTTTCGGACTGGCGCCGGCGCTGCAGGCTGCGCGGCGGGATCTGAACGACCCGCTGCGCGACAGCGGCAAGGGAGTGATCAACGGATTTCGCACTGGGCGGATGCGCGATACGGTCGTGGTGATGGAAGTGGCGGTGTCGCTGACGCTACTGATCGGCGCAGGGCTTTTGATGCGGAGTTTTGTGGCGCTGCGCGAGGTGCATCTGGGACTGCAGGCAGACCACGTCTTCGAGACGCAGTTGCCGTTGCCCGCCGATCGCTACAAAACGGCCGCGCACGTACGGGGATTTTTCCAGCCGCTGCTTGCGCGTGTGAAGGCGATCCCCGGTGTGGTGGACGCAACGGAGTCGAGCGCGCTGCCACCGTACGGCGGTATGGACAGCAAGATGGAGATCTCCGGCAAGTCGCACGAGGAAGAATGGCACACGCAGCTGCAAAACGTCAGCGAGGGATACTTCCGGGTGCTGCGTATTCCGTTCAAGATGGGTCGAGCGTTCCGCGAAGCGGAAATCAATGACGCAAGGAAAGTGGCGGTGGTGAACGAGACGTTCGTGTCCGCATTCCTTTGCGGTGAAGACCCGATCGGGCGTCGAATCAAGCTGGCGGGGCTGGAAACCCTGGCGGATCCGGTAAGTGAGCCCTGGTTTGAAATCGTGGGAGTGGTAGCTGATGTGACCAACCAGGGTCTCGAGCGCCCTGTCGAACCGGAGGTCTGGGTGCCGTACACCGTCACAGGCTCGGGAGAGCAGATTCTGTTGGTGCGCACGCAGCAAACACCGATGGCGCTGATGAATGAGGTGCATCAAGCGGTTTGGGCGACCGATGCCGGTGTGGCGCTGGCGTTTCCGGGCGCACTGGAGGATCGCATCAGCCAATCGTTATATGCAGGTCCTCGTTTTGGCTTCCTGCTGATGACGATTTTCGGATGCCTGGGCCTGATTCTTGTCACCGTGGGCGTTTATAGTGTGCTGGCCTACGCGACAGCGCGGAAGACGCATGAAATCGGAATCCGCATGGCGCTCGGTGCGGAACGCGCGGATGTGTTTCGATTGGTGATCAGGGCGGGCTTGCGGCTGGTGACGACGGGAGTGGCCATTGGATTGATCGTGAGCCTGCTGCTGGGGCGCGCAATCGAGGCGGAGTTATGGCGTGGTGTGAAACCCTACGATCCGGCGACCTTGGCGGGCACGACCGTGTTGCTGCTGGGAACCGCTGCGTTGGCGTGCTGGATTCCGGCGAAAAGAGCAGCGCGAGTGGATCCCATGGTGGCCCTCCGTTATGAATAGGAAAGCAGATTGGCGGATAGGGCGCGTTCAACAAACACTGTACGGTCGCCGTTCGCTAGGGCAAGGTCCAAAAACAGCATGAACATGAAACGCCTCGCAGGAATCTTGATCGTGGCTCTCTGCCTTGCTTCGACGCTGCAGGCTCAAAATAGCTTTGGGACAGTAAGGAAGTGTACTTAGCTCAGCCACGCCCGGCCGACAACCCGCAGAGTTTCGCGTCCGGCCGGCTAGCGGACCCCCGCACGTTCACCATGGACCGGGTCGCTTTTTCGCTCGATGGAAAAGAATTCTATTACACGCAAAGTGAGGCTTGTTACAGCCTGAAAAAAGCCAAGACGAAAGTCTTCAAGTACGATGGCCACAAATGGATCGGGCCAACTGTTCTGAACGAGCATCATTGTGGACCAACATTTTCCATGGACGGCAAAACGCTATATTTCATGGGCGAAAAGGACAATCAGGTCTGGATGTCACGCCGAACCATGAAGGGTTGGACCATCCCAGCCCTGTTTCTCGAAAAGCCGTATGAACATATCGATTTGATGCCGACCACAAAGCGGGACATATTATCTCGCCAGCAATTCATCGGCAGTACGCTCGATCATGTCGTCGGCAGTGCCCTGCGATTCGTTTTCTGGAAGACTAGGACTTTGTCCACCTCCAAAACGAGCAAAAGAGGGCGTCACGAAGAACCGAACCAACTGCCACTTTGAGCACAGACAGAAGCGAGAAATGGTAGAGAAACTGCTGTCTTGCACAAAAAGCGCGGATTTGTACACAGTTGCGAATCAAGCTAAGGCATCGTAGACTGAATAAGTTGTGAGCAGTTGCCACGCGGTTTTGTAAGGGCCTGTAGCTCAGGTGGCTAGAGCGCGCCCCTGATAAGGGCGAGGTCGGTGGTTCAAGTCCACCCAGGCCCACCATTCAAATCACCAGTAAATAGGCGGCTATTCTCACTTTTCCCCTTTTCGGGGATCTCCTTCAAAAAACCGTTTTGTCAACCGTTTGTCAACTTTAGGATTGGCCGAATGAAGCCGGAGCGGCTAGCATCGACTAGGCTATGTCGAGAACGAAGAACGTGGAAGGTAGTGCAGGACACTGCAAGACTGTGCAAGGAGCGGGAAGTCCATTCCTATTCACGATGGAAAGCAGCGTCCAAATGCACGCAGCAACTTGGGCGATCCTTGAATGCGAATCTTCCGCCGGAGCAGCGCCCATACGAGATTGGCTTCCTTGCGCAGAAAGCGCAGCCAGGTCTGGCTGTCGGCAGTAAGTCGCAGATCGGCTTGCCCATTGTGGCCTTCGGAAACCTGCAACTTTTCGTCTCGAATCGTGACTGTTGCTTTCACTTCGTCATGACCGGTGAACGTGAAGTGATAGACAGCGTTAAGACCTTTTGACTGACCTTTCTGAAAAACGAAGTTCAAGCCTCGCAGGAAGGCGCGAATGGTTCCTTGGCCGGCGAGGCCGTTCGACACACGCTTGGTCTTTTTGTGCGGAAAGCGGCGCGCCACGTAGTCCTCGGCGTCGGAGCCGGGAACCACGTAGATCGTTTCAGTTTTGTCTTGCAGCGGTTTCACCACATCCTTGAGAAACTCCTTGCGGTCGGTCAAGAACGGCGCAATCACGTCCTCTCCGGCAGGACAAACCGACAAGCAGTAGGCGGCTTTGTAGTTCGCGCCAAACGAAAGGCTCTGCCACATGGACACCGATTCGGCGCCCGAGACTTTCTTCCGGTAATCGAGCGCGCTCTTGCTATCCGCGATTTTTTCCACCCAGTCGTTGAACCCGCCCATGAACTCGCGGTAGTTGTGCGTGTAGCACGCGGAAAAATCGAAGCTGCCATCACTGCCGATGGCTCCCGTCGGGCACGCCGCGACGCATAGCTTGCATTCCAGGCAGGGGTTATAGACGACCGGATGTGAATATTCGGAGACTTCTGCATCCACCAGTACCGTTCCCAGGAGAATGAAATTCCCGAACTTGGGATGAATCACGTTGCGATGAATCCCCATCTGTCCCAGGCCGGCCGCTACCGCTACAGGCTTGTGGGAGATCACCCACATTTTTGATCCCCAACGATCAGCCTCCATAGGGAATCCAACGGCTCCGCCATTGATCGCGCCAATCCCAACCTCTTCCAGTGCCGAGACGATTCGGCGGGCCACTTCGTTGGTTTCGTCTGTCGTGTGATGGAATTCGAGATTGGAGACTGAGCGGGCTGGCGTCCGGATGTTCTCCCGGTTCATGCGACAGACAACGCTAATGAGCGTTCTCGTTCTGCGAAAGACGTTCTCAATTTCGTTCTGATCGGCAATTTCTGGCCGGTCGCGCTCAACAAAACCCACATCGTCTGCACCCGCATCCAGGCACAACTGCCGGAGCCAAGCTGCATCAAGAACCTGATCCGTGGGGACTTCACCCCGGTTCGTCCTTCCCTCGTAAAAACGCTTCACGCTTGGGTGGTCAGCCAATTGCGCCACGAATTTCTCCTTTCTCCCGATGCCGAACGTCAGCTCCAACCGGGCTAGCCCACCGCGACCGGTACCAGCTTCTTAGACGCCTTCCAAAGCTGCCTGTTGATGAAACCGGGAGCGAGGCGGCGCATCCACGCGAGGGTTTTCGACTGCCCTGGCCGGATTTCGAGGGCTCCCGCCTTCAGCGACGCAAAGGACTGCTTTACCAGCTCATCCGTAGTCATCAGGCTCGCGCCGCCCTCGGAAAGCGCCGCTGTCAGATCGGTCTTCACTGCCGGGGGCATAAGCTCGATGACCTCCACTCCGATCTCCTCCAATTGGAACCGCAGCGATTGTGTGTAGGAGTGAATCGCGGCCTTCGTGGCGGAGTAGATCGGTGCCGGCGGAAGCGGCACGAAGGCGAGCCCGGAGGACACGTTGATCACGGTGCCTTTATTTGCCGTCAAGATACCAACGAACGCGGACATCGTACGGAGAACACCGCCCACGTTGATGTTCATCTCCGCCATCAACCCATCGAGGTCGGACGCTGTGGCCTTGAGGTTCTTGTAGAGGAGGATGCCCGCGTTGTTCATCAGCACGTCGAGCTTGGGGAATTCCACTTTCACGCGCGCCGCAAGGGCGGCGATTTGCGCGGTATCGGCGGCGTCGCTCTGAATGATGTGGAGCCTCGGGTGCTTCGCCTTCACCTCATCGAGCGCCGCCTGGCGCCGCCCAGTTACGATGACTTCGTTGCCGAGTTCCAGAAACTTGAGGGCAAAGGCAAGGCCGATCCCGGCGGAGCCTCCGGTGATTAGGATGGTACGACCGGTGAGTTTCATAAGAGACCTTTCGTAAATGTTGTCCACGAAAACGCGTTCATTTGTGGCGGACCGGAAACTTGTCGGCCCTCACGAGCCCATCTTCCAGGCTCGCATGCTACATTAGATTACAGTTATAATCCTATGGTTACAAGGAAAATCTCAAAAGCTGTGCAAAAGATGATCCCGCACGCTCGCCAACACTTTCTGCCGGTCGGCAGGCTCGGTAAGCAGACGGGCAATGGACACGGCGCCGGCCATTGCACTGAAGATAACGAAGAAATTTCGCTCCCGCTGTGATGCGGCCGCACCCGGCATGAACTCCACCCACCGCTCCGCGCGCTCTTTCATCAGGCCTGATATTTGTTTCCTGACGGTAAGTTTGGCGCGAGCAATCTCCGGCGCCAACGCGGCAACCGGGCAGCCCGTGTCGGGATGATCGCAGTGCTCGGGTGAGAGGTACCGTCGGACGACCTCCTTCCACCTGTCCTCGCGCGGCACGTTTTGCAGGGAGGAATAGACCTTCTCGCTGTCCGAGAATGCCTGCGCAATCGCCTCAGCGAAAAGCTCGTGCTTGCTGCGGAAATGCTTGTAGAAGCCGCCCACGGTCAGGCCCGACGCCTTCATCACGCTGGCGACACCGGGACCCTTCAGCCCTTCGGCGCGGAGCTTGCGTGCAGTGTTCCGCACGATAAGATCTCGCGTTTGCGTCTTGTGTTCCCGTTCGTAACGCATATAACCTCTCCATTGGATTATATACATAATCCATGGATGCACAATATTCCAGTCGGCGTTTAGGAGCGTCCTCTAAGGGCGGCAGGCTTGGGCTGGATTCAATCCTGATTGTTTCTGACAGTTTAAAACTCAACCCACAATTCCTGTGGTCTTGTACGACTTCCGCGGCATTTGGCAGTGCCCGCGTATATGTAAGTTGTTGTAAAACGTATCCCGCAGCGCTGTCACGGCAGCGGCCGTCCGACGCAATCTTCGTCACGCGTAAGGCGGTTTTCCAAACCGAGGCCGAGCAGAACGGTTGTTACGCATCAAAATCTGAGTGCGATCGGTTGATGCACCCAGAAGAATTGTTTACAAGGGGTCGCAAATAACAGACCTGCTTGGCAGGCAGACGCATAATACTATGCATATAGCACCACAAAAGCCCCTGATAAGGGCGAGGTCGGTGGTTCAAGTCCACCCAGGCCCACCATTCAAGTCACCAGTAAATACGCGCCTATTCTCACTTTTCCCTTTTTCGGCGATCGCACTCAAAAAACCGTTTTGTCAACCGTTTGTCAACTTTACGATTCGCCGGATGGCACTACACTCAGGGCGTTACGACCCTTCGGTTGAAGGCCGAACGGCTGGCATCGATTTGGCTATGTCGAGAACGCTGCCCGGTCACGTCGAAGGATGTGGAAGGCAGTGCAAGGCGCTGCAAGACTATGCAAGGAGCGGGAAGTCCTTTTTAGTCAGTTTTGCGGGGGCGTAGTTCAGTTGGTTAGAACGCCGCCCCGTCAATCATTAGAATCCCACACTGTCACGACCGACACCTTCTACCCTAGGGTTTTGACACAGCAGGACAATGTGCTTTTGACGCAGGCGCTTCTGTTAAGGCTTCCGGTCACGAAACTGGTTGAACCTGCCAGTGGTTCTCGATAACGATGCCGCAACACGTTGGCTACTCAGGACGGCTCGACGTTTTCGACGGTGACTCAGGCTGCGCTTGATCCTTTTCTTTGGACTGTGCGGCCTCGGGGGTTCTGGCGCGGTGTTTGCGGCGTATCACGCTGCGCCAACTTGCGCTTGTGTCGTCGGCTGAGACTTCCGTTGAAGCACTCGCCATTGCCCGGGCGAAGTCCCTTCCCAGTGGTGGAAAGCTCGGAAGAAGGAATTGGCGTCTTCGTAGCCCAACAGATAGGCAGTTTCATTCAGCTCCCGGGACGAGTGAAGAAGGTAATGCCGGGCCAACTCACGACGTGCTTCTTCCAGCAAACGCTGAAACGTAATCCCATGCTCGGTGAGCCTCCGCTGCAACGTCCGAGTGCTCAGGTGTAGCTCTCTTGCGAGATCCTGTATCCCTGGGCGCTGACCCGCGAGTAGCTGCTTCAGAATGGCTTTTGCTTGTTCGCTGAAAGTTTTCTGCGCGAGCTGTTGCGTCAACTCCGCCTCAAGCTGTGGCGCGACAATCGCGAGCAAATCAGCGTTGTGAGTTACAAAGGGCAGCTCCATATCCGCCTTGCTGAATACCAAGGCATTCTGGTTAGCCTTGAACTTTATGGGGCAGCGGAAATGGGCCTCATAGATGTCTCGGTGCGCCGAGGCTCTCTGAAGCTCGACTCGCTTGGGGTTGACCGGGCGACGAGTGCCTCGCCGTCCGATGCTGACAATCCATGCGAAACAGACGTCCACCAGTAACGGCGGCTCTTTCTCATGCGCGAGAAGCCAAACGAACTGGACTGCGCATTCATTTCTCCGTTCGACCAGACGGATTTCCTCTGGACAGGTGAGTCGTTTGTAGCGCGCTAGTCGCTGTACCGCATCCCGAAACGACCGGGCGGAGAGCGCGGCGATTTTAATCGGGTCGTAATGCTCGATACGCTCCTCCGTCCCCACCTTCAGGCCAAAGCCCGGATCGTTGCTGGCTTCTGCAATCCCGCGGTAAAGCGCGAAGAACTCCTCGGTGCTCACCAGAATCTTCTCCTGGTTGAACAACCCCATCGGCAGACCAGCTTGCCGCAGCACCGTCTCGGGAGAAAGGCGAAGTTCTTCGAGCTTCCGTGGCAGCGTGGTCGAGACTCGAAATTGGTTTGTCATCGCTCACCCAACAGCATAAACCTAAAAACTTTCAGCGGCGTAACCTGCCGTACAGCCGCAGACCCCTAAATGTGCTAGTGAGGACGTTTCTCGAAGACATCCTTCAGGACCGGTAACGCGGAAAAGGCATTCGGCCAGCCGGCGTAGAACGCCAGATGCGTGACGACCTCCCCGGCTTGCTGTTGCGTCAGGCCGTTGTCCATCGCCCGGTTGAGGTGGTATGTGATCTGCGGGACCTGGCCGGAAGCAATTAGCGCACTGACCGTGACCAGGCTCCGATCCCTGGGCGCAAGGTCCGGCCGCAGCCACAAATCACGGAACAAGACCTCTGTCGTATTCTGCACGAGGCCGGGAGCGACCTTGCCGAATAGTTGTTCCACGTTCGCTGCGCGTTTTGCCTCCGCGTCGTTGTCGAGCGGGAGCAGCGCCGGTGAAGCGGCAGGAAGCTGGTCAGCGCCTATCTCGCGTGCGGCGAAAACATCCTTAGCTGCAACGACTGCCGACGTTGCATTGGCCCAGCCGGAATAAAAAGCAAGATGCGTGACGATTTCGGAAATCTCACGCGGTTCAACCCCGTTATCAAGCGCCAGGCTAAAATAATGTGGCATCTCAATCGTCTGGTTGCGCGCGATTAGGGCGGCGACGGTTACGATGCTGCGGTCCCGTGGATTTAGCTCTGCTCGTTTCCAGAGATCGGCGAGCGGGCCTTTCACGTATTTTTCCAGCGCCGGAGCCACGGTCCTGCTGTCGTTTACGGTTTGCATCGGTTTCCTCGCGTGTTGTGCGTTCACAGGTCGCTCTCGTCGTATCCGGGCTTGTTATAGAGATTGTCCGGCTTGTTCTTGATGTCAGGTCTATATACCTTCGCGACCCAATCCGCGGGTTTGATTTCTTCCATCGCCACCGACACTGACTCTTCTCCGTAATTAAGAATGTCCATGACGTTTTTAGTGATCGCCTCGGCCAGTCGGTTTTTCTGCCCTTCGGACTTACCGGGCCACAACTTCACAATCACATGCGGCATCGCTTTCCCCTGGTCTTTAATTCTTGCTCGCCCGCGGGACGATGTTGACTGTCGCGGCGCGTGCACGCGTACCGATCATTGCGCCTAGATACTCGCTGCTCTTGTACTTCGCCTTGTAAGCGTTGTCGATGGGTTCATGAATCACGCCTTCGACCGGCTCGAATGACACATCCCTCGTGATGCCCGCCGCGCTGACTCGGCCCGCCTTCTGCCGCAAGGCGGCCTGATACCACTGCGACTTATGTCCGTTGTAAGCGCGCACATAAAGCGCCCCATCGACGACCACGGACCAGATCCACGTCGGTGTGCCATAGGTCTTCCCGTCATCCCGAAACGGTGAGATGTGCAGGTCATCCGTTCCCGCGATTTTGTTCAGTTCGCCTTTCGGCCACGTGCTCATAGTTCACCTACCCACCAGACTCGCGTGAAACGCGGGGTATCTGGCCCCTTCCAGCTTGATTTTTGAGGAGGCTTCTTCCAGCGCGAGTACGTCGCCGGTCGTTAGTTCAATCACCGCCGCTCCCAGGTTCTCTTCCAGGCGTTCCAGCTTCGTCGTGCCCGGAATCGGAACGATCCAAGGCTTCTTGGCAAGCAACCACGCGAGTGCAATCTGCGCGGGAGTCGTCTTTTTCTGCTTCGCGAATGAGCTGATCACATCGACCAAGGCCTGGTTCGCTTTGCGATTTTCCTCACTGAATCGTGGGACGCTGTTGCGGAAGTCGGTGCTGTCGAATTTCGTGTCGGAATCGATCTTGCCCGTCAGGAAGCCTTTACCCAGAGGGCTGAACGGCACGAAGCCGATTCCCAGCTCCTCTAATGTCGGAATGACCGTCTCTTCGGGCTCCCGCCAGAAAAGTGAGTACTCGCTCTGCAGCGCCGCCACGGGCTGAACTGCGTGGGCGCGTCGGATTGTTTGTGCGCTGGCTTCAGAGAGACCGAAATGCTTCACCTTGCCTTCCTGAATTAGATCCTTTACAGCGCCGGCAACCTCCTCAATCGGAACATTCAGATCGACCCGGTGCTGATAGAACAGATCGATGGCATCGACCCTCAATCGCTTGAGCGATCCCTCTGCGACTTGTTTGATGTGCTCCGGCCGGCTATTGAGCGCGTTCCACTTGCCTCCATCATTGGGATTGGCCTCCCAGCCGAACTTCGTCGCGATTACGACTTTCCCGCGAAAGGGAGCAAGTCCCTCCCCCACCAGTTCTTCGTTGACGAGTGGGCCGTAGACCTCGGCGGTATCGAAGAATGTGACACCTCTGTCCACTGCGGCATGCAACAGCGAAATCATCGCCTGTTTGTCTTTTGGGGGCCCGTAGGACCAGCTCATCCCCATGCAGCCAAAACCGAGGGCTGAAACTTCAAAATTGCTTTTTCCGAGCTTGCGTTTTTGCATTGTTTTCGATCCTTTAGATAAAGTATGCGTGCAATGACACGTCGTGCCGGCCTAGTAGTGCTCCCAAGTGACTTTCCAGTGTTCCTCCGGGCGCGTCGATTTCACGATGAGTTGATTCCCCGAGAACTCGAAGGAGCGCGGCAAGTCTTTGCCGATCAGGCTGCGCACTAACGCACCTTCGACGTGGAAAGTGAATGTGCGAGCGGTCTCATCAACTTCGTATGTACCAAAAGTGGCTTCATAGCCGCCGTGCGAGTACTGCTCAGGTCCCGCCGCAGCCTGCGGCGGCGGATTGCGCTCCATCACCTGTACCGAAGCGTGCCCGTCGCGTGTAAAGACAAACATCCCGGTGGAGTCGGCTTTATGAATTGTCCCGTCCGGGTTCGGCGCCTCGAGCGACACGAGCCGCCACGCCCCAACGAACCGATCCTTAACTCCCTGATTTCCGTTGCGATCCTGGCTGCCAGACAGCGCCGAACCGGAAATTGCGGTCATCGCAAAGAGCAGAGAAATCAAGGAAAGCAGCTTTTTCATGTTTGCACCTTCATTTGAGAAGCGACCATTACCTCGCAGCCGGATTCCCGAAACACGTTACATAGTTTGGTCAACCACTTTCATTTGTGCTTCATTCATCCGGCCGCCGTGCACCGTGATTTGAGAGAGAGCAGTTTCAATCTCGCGAAGATCAGCGGGCGTAAGCTTGACATGGATCGCTCCCAGATTCTCGTTCAGGTGATCGAGACTGCGTGTGCCAGGGATGGGAACAAGCCACGGGTTTTGCGCAAGCAACCACGCCAGGGAAATTTGAGCCGCTGTTGCCTTCTTCTGCTCGGCAATCCGCCCGAGCAAATCAATAATCGGCGCATTCGCTTTGATGTTTTCAGGTGAAAAACGGGGAAAGCCGGATCGCATGTCCTTTTGGGGGTCGAACTTCGTTGCAGCGTCTATTTTTCGCGTGAGATACCCCTGCCCGACCGGCCCCCAGGGGACGAAGCCGATCCCCAGCTCTTCACAAGTCGCGAGCACACCATTCTTTTCAGGGTCTCTTTGCATCACCGAATATTCGGTCTGGATCGCCGTCACAGGTTGGACAGCGTGCGCCCGGCGGATGGTTTTGGCGCTCGCCTCGGACAGACCGAAGTGCAAAACCTTTCCTTCTTTAATCAGCTCTTTGACGGTGTGTGCCACATCCTCGATTGGCACATTCGGATCGACCCGGTGCTGATAGTAGAGATCAATGCGGTCGGTTCTGAGGCGCTTCAGCGATTCCTCGACTACTTTCCGGATATGCTTTGGCTGGCTGTTAAGAGCGCCGCCCTTCTCGTTGTCGAAGCCGAACTTCGTTGCGATAACGACCTTGTCGCGGAAAGGCGCGAGTGCTTCTCCGACAAGCTCTTCGTTTGTATAGGGGCCGTAAACTTCGGCTGTATCGAAGAACGTGACGCCCTTTTCACGAGCGGCGCGGATGACCTTAATGCCCTGATTTTTATCAGCGGCGGGTCCGTAGTTGGCGCTGATACTCATGCAGCCGAACCCAAGGGCCGAGACTTCCAGATTGCTCTTTCCCAGTTTGCGCTTTTGCATTTTCTGTCCTTCCAGCCCCGTTAGGCGTTCATGTTGATCGAGTGCAACCTTTTGAGTGGCTTCATTCATGGTCTGATCCTCCTTACCGACACCACTTTAGATTCACGGGCTAGGCCGAGGCACTAGCCGAGCGCGCCAATCTACTTGCAGAACGCGCCAATGGTTTAGGCATGAAAAGGCGGAATAGACAAAACCGCCACAACGCATCGATCAGACCAGTGAAACGGGCCGTGGTTCGGTTGGTAAGAGCACCTACCTGTCCCGCAGGAGGGCGCGGAATGGTGCGCCATTGACAAAGACTTAGAATTGGCATAGGCTGTGACATATGCCAAGACGACTAGTCACTGCCGAAAGACACGTGAAGGTCTTTAAGAATGGGCGAAACCGGGCTGTGCGGATTCCTCGGGAGTTCGAATTCCCCGGTGAGGACGCCGTCATGCGCAAGGAGGGAGACCGGCTGATCATCGAACCTGCACCACCCAAGTCCCTGTTGTCCGTTCTTGCCACCCTGGGCCGGCTCGATGAGAATTTCGCACCGATTCTGGATGAGCCTCCTGATCGGGTCGATCTATGACGGGCTATCTGCTTGATACCAACGTCGTCTCGGATCTGGTTCGCAATCCACAGGGCACTGTTGCGCAGCGCATCAGGAAGGTGGGTGAAACAAAAGTTTGCACCAGCATCATTGTGGCCTCAGAGCTCCGCTATGGTGCAGAGAAGAAGGGGTCGCAGCGGCTCACGACACAACTCGAAGTGGTGCTGGGGGCTCTGCAGGTTGTTCCTTTCGATTCGCCCGCAGATGTTACGTACGGCCGGGTTCGAGCACAGCTTGAGCGGGTCGGCAAACCGATCGGCGGCAACGACCTGCTCATCGCTGCTCATGCTCTTACGCTTGGTTATACCCTGGTTAGCGACAACACAAGGGAGTTTGCTCAGGTGCGAGGCCTACAACGAGAGAACTGGCTTCGTCCTTCTTAAAGGGAAAATACTCTTCCTATCTAACTCTGTGCTGCCCAAGGGAATGTCAACGCGCCGCGAAGGTGAAGCACTTTGCGAGCCTGCTTGAGTCTGATCGAGGAGGCTCGCGGACGCACGCAATCGGCGATGAGCACTACCAGCTTTATCATAAAGTGACCGCGTAGGACTGTTCGCTAGCGAGGCCCGTGCTACAGTGGATCGCCTCTACTCACGAAGAAAATACTATGCATATAGCGCCATAAAAGCCCCTGATAAGGGCGAGGTCGGTGGTTCAAGTCCACCCAGGCCCACCATTCAAATCACCAGTAAATACGCGGCTATTCTCACCTTTCTCCTCTTGGGGAATACTTCTCAAAAAACCAATTTGCCAACTATTTGCCAACTTTAGGATTGGCCGGATGACGTGCAAGGCAGTGCAAGTCACTGCAAGGCTGTGGAAGAAGCGGGAAGTCATTTTTAGTCAGTTTGCGGGCGCGTAGCTCAGTTGGTTAGACGGCTGCCTGTCATGCAGGAGGTCGCGGGTTCGAGTCTCGTCGCACCGTTATTTTTCCGCGCGAAGACTCGATTCCTGCAGCATGGCTCGTCCTGTTCACAGACGAACAAACTCCTGAAACTACCCCTCACTCACCCCTTGCTTACCGAGAGGAGTAGTAGTATTGTGGCCTCGGTAACCGAGTGGAGTGTATGAGCAAACCTTCCGATTTGGTTCAAGGCACGCTGGATTTACTTCTGTTGAAGATCCTCGCTTTAGAGCCGCTGAACGGCTTTGCGATTAGTCTGCGCTTGAAACAGGTTTCCTCCGACGTTTTGCAAGTGAGCGATGGGTCGCTCTATCCGGCTTTGCACAAGCTGGAACAGGAGGGATGGATTGCCGCCGAGTGGAAGCTCAGTGAGAACAATCGCCGCGCCAAGTTCTACTTGCTGACTCGGCTCGGCCGCAAGCAACTCGCAAAAGAGGCGGCGAATTGGACCCGGCTCTCTGATGCCATTTCGCACGTGGTGCGAATCGAGGAGGCTTGAGAAATGCGCCTAGAACACTGGTTCTACACCATACCACTACGGCTGCGCTCACTTTTCCGCCGCCGGCAGGTCGAGGCGGAGTTGGATGAGGAGTTGCGGTATCACCTGGAGCGAAAGATTGAGGAATTTGACGCTCGAGGCCTGAGCCGCGAGGAGGCGCGCTATGCCGCGTTTCGCGCCATGGACGGCCTTGAGCAGCGGAAAGAGGAATGCCGCGATAAGCGGCGGACGAATAGTATCGAAAATTTCTTTCAGGATCTTCGTTACGGTTTGCGGATGCTGAGGAAGAGTCCCGGCTTCACAGCCGTGGCGGTCCTAACACTAGCGCTAGGCATTGGCGCCAATACGGCGATTTTCACCGTCGTGAACGCCGTGCTGCTGCGGCCGTTGGCGTATCCCGAGCCTGACCGCATCGTCAACTTCATGTTGGGCAACCACGAGATCGAAGGCACTTCGGTCCCGATGTTCATGTTCTGGCGCGAGCAGACGGAGGTGCTCCAGGACTTTGCCTTGTACGGAGAGGTCGTGAAGGGTCCGGGGGTGAACCTCACAAACACCGACCGCCCAGAGCGACTCAGGAGCATCCCTGTCTCAGCCGATTTCTTCAAGCTCTTCGGCGCGTCGATCGAGATCGGCCGAACGTTCACGGCACAGGAGGATGTCCCTGGCGGCCCACGGTTAGCGGTGCTCAGCGATGGATTCTGGCGCCGCCGGTTTGGCGCCGATCGAACCCTTGTGGGCAAGTCTATTCTGCTCGGCGGCGAGCCCTACGTGGTCATTGGAATCGTCTGCGACATAGAACCGATTCACTCCGCCTGGAACGCTCAGGGTCCGAGCCTTCGGACCGATACTCCTGCCGACGTCTGGCTTCCCGTTCAGGCGGATCCCAATAGCGCCGATCAGGGCGGTAATTATCGCTCCGCAGCCCGCTTGAAACCCGGTGTCACGCTGGAAATGGCGAAAGCCAGAACGAAGCTCGCCGAGGCACGCTTTCGGCAAAAGTTCCCCGGTGGAAAGCTGTCGTCGTTCAGCTTCAATCTAGAGCCGTTGAGCGAAGCCGTAGTAGGGAACGTGCGGCTGGGTCTGCTGGTGCTGATGGGCGCGGTCAGCTTTGTGCTCCTCATCGCCTGTGCCAATGTTGCGAACCTTCAGTTGGCACGGGCGACCGGCCGAAGGCGCGAGATGGCCATTCGAGCAGCGTTAGGCGCCGGACGGCGGCGCATCGTTTTCCAGTTGCTAACCGAAACGCTACCCTTGTGGCTCGCCGGTGGCGCGCTGGGCATCGGTTTCGGCTATTCCGTCCTGCGCGCTCTGCTTGCCAGCAGTTCAGTCAATCTCCCGCGCATCGGTGCGCAGGGTTCCGCCGTGACTTTGGACTCGCGCGTAATCATTTTCACGATGCTCACCGCAACGTTCACTGGAATCCTTTTTGGACTCATACCGGCTTTCAGCGCCTCACACGACGATGTGAGTGCCGCTCTCAAGGAAAACGGCACGCGGTCCGGCAGCGGCCTCGGCCAGAGCAAGACCCGCGCGATCCTCGTGGTTATCGAGATGGCTCTAACATTGGTTCTACTTGCGGGAGCCGCTCTCCTCATGCGCACGTTTGTCGCACTGCGGACGGTGGATCCCGGCTTCGAGGCGCACAACGTCCTCACGTTCGAAATGTCGCTCAACCAAGCGCGCTTTGATCAGACGGTGGCAGTCGCGCGACTGCTCCGCGACGCCCAGCGCCGCGTGGAGGGCATACCGGGAGTGGAGGCGCTCGCGGCCACCAGATCCCTTCCGCTTGACCCAAACCCGGACTACGCACCAGTCATTATCGAAGGCCGCCCGCCAACTAAAGATCGGTATCAAGACTGGGCAGCATCGCGAGACGTCTCGGCACCTTATTTTGAGGTCTTTCGCGTTCCGCTGCTTCGGGGGCGATTGTTTACGGAAAGGGATGACGAACGAGCGCCTCGGGTTGTCGTAATTAACGAAACGATGGCGAAAGCGTTCTGGCCGACGGACTCTCTCGGTCGCGCCCCTTTGGGAGAGCGCATCACCCTCTACGAAGAACCTCCGCGAGAGATTATCGGCGTTGTAGCAGACGTCAGAGACGCAGAACTCGGCAGCAAGCCCGAGCCGATGGTATATGTCCCAGTAGGACAGCGTTTAGATGCCGACAACGCAGAGGATAATAAGGAATCCTCCATGATATGGGTGGTTCGCACCAAATCTGAACCGTACTCGCTCAGTGACGGCATTCAGCGTGAACTGCGCATCGCGAGCGGTGGGCTACCGGTGTCGCATATCCGATCGATGGATCAGGTGAGGATGGAAGCCACTGCGAGCAGCAATTTCAACATGATGCTGTTCAACATCTTCGCTGGTATTGCGGTGCTTCTGGCCGCCATCGGCATATACGGTGTGATGGCGTACGCCGTGCAACAGCGAACTCAGGAAATCGGCGTCCGGATGGCGCTCGGAGCGAGCCCGCGTGACGTAATCAGAATGGTGGTGCGGCGAGGCATGCGCCTGGCGCTCATGGGAGTTCTCATTGGTCTTGTAGGTGCTTGGGCACTGACACCCTTGATGGCCAGCCTGCTCTACGGAGTGAAAGCGTCAGATCCAGTCGTTCTGACGTCGGTAGCCGTTCTACTAAGCGCCGTCGCGCTAGTAGCTAGCCTCATCCCTGCTCGTCGAGCCACGCGAGTCGACCCCGTGCTGGCCCTGCGCTTGGAATGATTGACAGGAGATCACTCCGGATAGACTTCGACTGTTTTCGGAGACCCTAACCTGAAGGTTGGGTGTTTCACGAGGCTAGCCGCGATAGTCTTGCAATGATTCCGAAGCCTTGAGCCGCCGCCGTGCGCCGTGACGAACCGTGAGCACCCAGACCGTCTGTCTGCGCTCATCGACTTCATATATGACCCGGTACACGTGAGGTTTCTTGCCGTAGAGCAGGTGCCGCAATTCTCGTCTTAGCTTTCGAGCTTCCGGGGCCATAGGGCAGCGATCGGGGTAGGTCGCAAGCGCGTAGACCGCCTCCTCCATGCCGTTGTACCAGCGCGAGGCCGGTTCAGATTCGGCAGCGTTCTTTTCCACATAAAGGGCTTCGAGATCGCGGGCCGCGCGATCGGCAAACTCAATGTGATATGCCATGTTTGCGACGGATATCGTCAAAGACCTCTTTGGCGGGCCGGGTGCGTCCGTGGGCCACGTCATCGAGCCCCTGGCGGATTCCTTCTTCCGAATCCGCGCGGGCGGCGATGTCGAGCAGGCGCTGGTACGCCTCGGCATCCTGCACGATGGCCGCAGCCTTTCCCTTTACAGTCAGCACCACGGGGCGCTTGCTTTTCTTCAGCTGCTTCATGAAGTCGCCGGAACGGCGACGGAAGGTCGTCAGCGACTGGATGTCCTTGGTAATGTCAAGCATACGCCATCTCCTACGAAGCACCTTTTTAGGTGCCATCAGAATACACCATCCCTGTACTACTTGTTTTCATTACCGGCACCGTGTTTCTGCTTGCAGACCTTGCATTCAGTTGGCGGCTCGGAGTTGTCAACGCGATGCTTCACAGGCTTTGTTGTACGAAGGAAGGCGAAGATCGCCTTAAGGTCGTCATCGGTTAGATTCTTGTAAACCATCGTGGGCATGACTGGGCTCAGCTTGCGGCCCTTAACCTGTCCGGTGCGCATCACGTCCAAGAAAAGAGCCTCGTCGTAATATGGGATTCCGGATGGATCGGGCGTGATATTCGAACTGGCGACAGTACCCCAGGGGCCCGTGAAGGGAAAGCCTCCGGCAAAGTCCATACCAGGGACGTTTTGTCCCCGCACTTGAGAAGTATGGCAGTCGACACAACCGGCCTGATCGGCAAGGTAGGTTCCGTATCGGAGCTGGTCGGAGGAGACAACGTCGGCGACCGGCGCGGCAAGAGGCTCGGGAACGCTGCGGATCAGGTACTTTACGGGGAAAATGATTTCGGTGGCCGGAAGCTGGTTGCGGACAGCGGGTAGGGACCGTAGGTAGACCACAACGGATGCCAAATCTTCATCTGACATATTGCGATAGCGTTGGTAAGGCATGATGGGAAAAAGAGCGCGGCCATCGTGACCGACGCCCTCGCGTATAGCGCGGGCTAGTTGATCATCGGTCCAACTGCCCACTCCGGTTTCCGGATCGGGCGTAAGGTTTGGTGCCACGATGCGTCCAGGCAGACCGACGTAGGGCAGCACCTCGCCGGAAGCTTCTTTGCCAGCCACCATGGGTGTGCCCGGGCTGGTCCAGTCATGCGGGCTGTGACAATAGACGCAGCTGCTCAAGCCCGTCGTGATATAGCGGCCTCTCTCGAACCGTTGCGGCGTGCGCTCGAATGTACGGTTCGTGAGAGCACGCGCCTCGGGGCCGAAAAACGGACTCCACCCGATGGTCAACGTGATGACGACAGCCAACAGGACAACCAACGAACCTAATGCGATGAAGGAGAAAACGAGCATGTATTTAGTCATGGGCATTACTGGAAAAGTAGGGGGCGCCACCGCGCGGCATCTGCTGAAGCAAGGCAAACAGGTGCGAGCACTTGTGCGCAATCG
>Ga0207067_10046_pt1 | contig 39466 bp, 37 predicted proteins | sample Alteio_BWMinCont_25_FD_153484 | JGI IMG/M metagenome (GOLD analysis project Ga0207067, IMG submission 153484) | Enriched cells from forest soil in Barre Woods Harvard Forest LTER site, Petersham, Massachusetts, United States -... | ecosystem: Environmental > Terrestrial > Soil > Temperate forest >...
TGAACGCGACATCGCTTCGAATGGTAAAATAGCCATTGAGAAATTGGAGCATAAATCATATGATATTATTTTGATGGATTTGCAGATGCCGGAGATGAATGGTTTTGAGGCGACAGAATACATACGCAATAAAATGAATTCTGCAATCCCTATCATTGCCCTGACTGCTGATGTAACGACAGTTGATTTAGCCAAGTGCAAGACAGTCGGCATGAATGATTACATCGCAAAGCCGGTGGACGAAAGATTATTATACAGCAAAATAATGGGACTTGTAAAAAATGCCAGAACTGCCCGACCCAGTGTTGGGAAAACAGAAGTAAATGGTCAGACTAAAAAAGCTAAATGTATAGATCTTAATTATTTAAATAACCGGACAAAATCTGATCCGAAACTGATGATGGAAATGATTTCACTTTACCTGGAACAAACCCCGCCTTTGGTGAGCGCCATGAAACAGGGATTGAAGGATAAGGATTGGAATACATTGCAGGCAGCTGTACATAAAATTATTCCCTCATTTTCAATTATGGGTATCAGCAGCGATTTTGAAAACATGGCAAAAAGAGTTCATGAGTATGCTAACACCCAATTGCAAACAGAAGGAATACCCGATCTTGTTTTACAATTAGAGAGTATTTGTGCTCAGGCTTGCACGGAACTGGAAGAAGAGTTTAACACTATAAAAAACACGAATTCATGAACAAGGATAAAATAAAACTTTTTCTGGTAGACGATGATGCATTGTTTTTGAAATCCCTGGGGATTGAATTTTTGGAACATGCTGATTTCGAAATTGAATCATTCGCAACAGGTGAACTTTGCCTGAAAAATCTGACGCACAATCCGGATATAATTATTTTGGATTATCATTTAGACGGTATTGATAAAAATGCGATGAATGGTTTAGAGGTGTTGGATAAAATAAAAGCGTTCAATCCGGATATACCTGTAATCATGTTGTCTTCTCAGGATAAAATTGATGTAGCCATCAATTGCATGCACCACAAAGCTTTTGATTACGTGGTAAAAAGCGAAACTGCCTTCGTACGTCTCCAAAAAATCATCACCTCCATTTTTCTTTATAAGAAAATGGAAAAGGAGTTGAAGTGGTACATGGAGCGGATGTAACACCTGTGAATCCTGCAACATATTTCTGAAGTCCTGTAAATTAGTTGATCTTAAGGTGCTCATCTTTGAATATGAAAAATTCAAATGTAGCCCCTTGGGCTAAATTTCGCTCAGAAATGCTCAGTTCATTTCCATCTCCGTTCAGGGGGGAAAAAGATTCACTGGCAGAAGGTATAGACGAAGCCATTCGCGAACTGGATAAGCTCAAACCTGAAATGGAAGGAGGAGCCGCATTTTTAGGTACAAACCCTGCATTGACAATAGATTTTGACAATGTAAAAAAATCTGTCCTGGGCCCCAAAATGAAATCGTCTAAAGAAGTAATCAAAGATGTAATTAAATTATTTGAAGGACTTCCTAATTGGGGACATCCGCTGACGATGAATAATGTCAATCCTCAGGGAAATACTGCAGCTATTGTTGCAGCAATATTGTCGGAAGTTTTTGCCCCCAATATTCTGGAAGGAGAGTATGCCTGGAATATACATCAGGCAGAACTGGAGTCTGGGGGGATATTGGCAAATCTGGCAGGATGGGAAGCAGAGAACGCCGGATGTGTTTATACGTATGGAGGATCAGGATGCTGGACCTATCATTTAAAATATGCCCTCACCCGTGTTCTGCCGGATTCAAGATATAAAGGGATACGGACGGATGCAAAAGTGATCTGTTCACAACAAGCGCATTACACCATGTTAAACAGTACCGATTGGATGGGGCTTGGAATGGATAATATCATTCGTATAAAAACAGATGTAGACACCAATGCAATGGATATGCGTCACCTTGAAGAGGTTCTGAAAGATTGCCGGACTAAGAAAATTCCTGTGGCCTCGGTTGTTTGTACAATGGCTACTACAGATGCAAGTGCATTTGACCCTGTGGAAGAAGTCCGTGACTTAATAGAAAAATATCCCAACCCGCAGGGATATGGCAAAACACTGCTCTATTGCGATTCTGTTATCGGGTGGTCATGGATCGTATTTAAAAATTACAATTTTAAAACAAACCTGCTTGGATTTTCAGATGAAGTACTGCCTTATCTGGAGAAAAACTATAACGCAATAAAAGGCATCTTTTATGCAGACGCCTTTGGTGTGGACTTCCATAAAACAGGTTTTTCTCCCTACATCAGCAGTACATTCGTATATAAAAATGCAAAGGAATTTGAATCTCTGCTTTCACGTGGCGTCCCGGCCTATTTACAACCCCGGTCTCCATACAACCCTTTGAATTATACGCTGGAGGTTTCAAGAGCTGCCACCGGTTCAATGGCAGGATGGGCCACACTTAAATTCTTCGGACATGAAGGTTTTCAATCTGTATTGGGCGGTATACTTGAAAATAAAGTGTACCTGCAAAAACAAATAGCCTGTTATCCTGAGCTCGTTTGTGTAAACCCCTCAGATTATGGATTGGTAACCCTTGTAAGAATTTACCCGGAGGGTTCAAATGCCCGTTTACAATTCCACAATGAATTGGGGGATCCGGCTTATCGAAGAAAGTTGATTGAACACAATAAATTGACTCAGGCTGTAGGCGACACGCTGTTTAACTGGTTCCGGTCTGGCAAAACGATAAACGGAAAATGTACCCCCTATCTTAGTTTCAGTACAGGTTTTCGGGCGGCGGAATATAACCGCGAGTTGAAAGATAAGGAGGCAGTTATCTACGCCATTAAAATATTTCCTTTAAATGTTTCCATAACACCTGAAGTGATGGATCATGTCCTTTTATGTGTTATTGCAGCCAGAGATGAGGTAAAAAAGAACGCTCTTCAGTGTGTATGATAAAATTTGTATAGGACTTTTAGTTTGTCTGGCAATTTGTATTGTCAGGATCAGGTATTTATTTACAATACTCAAGAGGCACAAAGGGGACTCTGCAAAAGCTGAACTGGAACGGACCAATTTCGAAAGTATTATTGAACAGGCAAACGATGCTATTTTGGTTATTGATATTGTGGATGGCCGTATTTATCAGGCCAATCCCAGTGCAGCTCAATTACTGGGTTATGACATACAGGAGCTGAAGCGCAAACTGCTTTCAGATTTACATCCCAAGGAGTACCTCAGTCATTGTTCAGTTATTGTCTCGGATGCCTGGGAAAAGGGGGGATTAATTTATTCGGACATTCCCTTTTTAACTTCCTCAGGAGAACTTATGCCTGTAGAGTGCAGCGCGAAGGTGGCGCCATTTGCTGGTCGCCCTGCAATTCTGATTTATGCAAGAGATATTCGTGAACGTCTGCGGTTGGAACATAGAATTCATTCTCAGAATGAAGAGATTGAACAAAAGAACAAGGACATTACCGATAGCATTAAATATGCCAGGCGTATTCAATTAGCTATTTTGCCTTATAAAGAAGATCTGAAAAAAAACTGCCCCCAGTCTTTTGTATTATTTGAACCTAAGGATATTGTCAGCGGGGATTTTTATTGGTTTACAAATTTTGGTGATTGGCTGTTTATTGCGGCAGCAGACTGTACTGGCCATGGTGTACCGGGAGCACTTATGAGCATGATAGGAAGTAATATACTCAACGAGATTATAAAGGATATCAGCATAAGGAAGCCCTCACTGATATTAGAAGCTTTGGATAAAAAAGTATTGGAGGCCTTAAAACGAAGCGGGGAGGAGGTGGTTCATGATGGTATGGACATAGCTTTTTGTGCAATAAATGTGAAGAATAAGGTACTGGAATATGCCGGAGCTAACCGCCCGGTTGTGATTATCCGCAACAGCGAAGTCATAGAATTGAAGCCGGATAAGCTTTCCATTGGTGGTTATAGCAAATCAGAAAAGACATTTACAGACACTGGTTTTCAATTGCAGGAGGGAGATTCTGTCTATCTGTTTACAGACGGATATGTAGATCAGTTTGGCGGTAGTTTTGGCAAAAAATTCAAATATAAAAACCTGCTTTCCTTGTTTCTGTCAGTACAGAACGAAGACATGAAAGAACAAAAGCACCTGATTAAGGATGCCATTGTGAGCTGGAAAGGGATCAACGAACAAGTAGATGATATATTGGTCATGGGTTTGAGAATTTAGTATAGGAATAATGTAAGTTATTAAAAAGGTTGTGTAACACACAATTACTCTGAATCATGCAACTTCGTGGTTATGATTGAAACTCAGCAAAAAGACAAAACTTCCGGTTCAGCTGCCCAAAAGCAGTCGTCCGAGTACGCTCGTAGCTTAATCGAAGCCAGCCTTGACCCATTGGTTACAATAAATACCGAAGGCAAGATTACTGATATGAATGAGGCAACGGTAAACATTATGGGGATTGAGCGGGCCAAACTGAATGGATCAGATTTCTTCGATTATTTTACGGAGCCCCAAAAGGCTCGTGAAGTTTATCAGGAAGTTTTTGCGAAAGGTTCTGTTGCCGACTCCCCGCTTACGCTTCGTCATAAAAATGGTAAGTTGACAGATGTTTTATTCAATGGATCGGTTTATAAAGATGACAGAGGAAATGTATTGGGAGTCGTTATTGTTGCAAGAGATGTAACCGCCCAGAAATTGCTGTCTAAATACTCTTTAAGTCTGATTGAAGCCAGTCTTGACCCATTGGTTACAATCAGTACTCAGGGTAAAATCACTGATATGAATCAGGCCACTGTGAACATTACAGGTATGACAAGGGAGGAATTGACAGGTACCGACTTCTTTGATTATTTTATTGAAACGCAAAAAGCGCGGGAAGTATATCAGGAGGTTTTTGCGAAAGGTTCGGTTGCTGACTCCCCGCTTACGCTTCGTCATAAAAATGGGAAGCTGACCTATGTGCTGTTTAATGGATCGGTTTATAAAGATGACAGAGGAAATGTATTGGGAGTTGTTATTGTGGCCAGAGATACAACTGCACAAAAGCAACTGGCGGAGAGGGAAATTGCCGGTCGTGAAAAAGAATTGATGAGAATAGAGGAACTGGAAAGGTTCAGGAAACTGACTGTGGGTCGGGAGTTAAAAATGATTGAGTTGAAAAAGGAGATTGAGGAGTTAAAAAGCAGAATTTAAATTAACTGATTCTAAAAAAATGCTGGCCACCTTAGAAAATCTGGATTTACAGAATACAGAGAAGGCTTTGCTGAATATTTTGGACAATTACTCAGAAGAAAAATACCATGCAGAGGACAGCCAGCGCGCTTTGTTGAATATCCTGGATGATTACAGTGGTGAAAAGGCCAATATGGAAAATACACACCGTGCTGTTTTAAATATTTTGGAGGACTATAGTGAAGCAAAAGGCAAAGCTGAAGAATCCAATAAACTAAAAGAAGCATTTCTCGCCAACATGAGCCATGAAATACGTACGCCGATGAATGCCATCATTGGTTTCTCGGATATATTGTCAAAGAGAAAATTAGGTGAACAGGAAAGAGGATTTGTGATGACCATTAAGTCCGCTGGGGAGAACCTGCTGACAATTATCAATGATATACTCGATATTTCCAAGATTGAGGCTGGAATGATGACTTTCGAAGAACATCCCTTTAGCGTAAAGGACATTTTTAAGTCCCTCAACGTTATGTTAATGGGAAGGGCAAAAGAAAAAAACCTCGAATTGGTATTCACTTGTAATCCGGATGTTCCGGATGTACTGATAGGAGACCATACACGCCTGACTCAGATTATCATCAACCTGACCGGAAACGCAATTAAATTCACGCAAAAGGGCAAAGTACAGGTGAATGTTAAAACGCTCAAAAATGAAAATGAAACGATTTTACTGGATTTTTCAATAAAAGACAGTGGAATCGGAATTCCACCAGACAAACTGGGACATATTTTTGAACGATTCAGGCAAGCCGAATCTCATACTACCAGAAAATATGGAGGCACAGGACTTGGCTTAAGTATTGCTAAACAGTTGGTTGAACTTCAGGGCGGAAAATTGTTTGTTAAAAGTGAGTTTAATAAAGGTTCTGTCTTTTCCTTTCACATTCCCTACAAGAAATCGACTTTGGTACATATGCCGGAATCAGCAATGTTAGTGGAGAAGAAATACAACATGCAGGATCTCGCAAAATTAAAAATATTGCTCATCGAGGATAATGGCCTGAATGTGAAGCTGATATTAAGCTTGTTTTCAGAGAATAATTTAAAAGTTCAGGTGGCCGAAAACGGAAGCGTCGGAATTGAAAAGTTGAAAGCAGGAGTTTTCGATATTATCCTGATGGACATGGAGATGCCCGTGATGAATGGATATGAGGCAACCATGATAATCAGGGAGGAATTGAAATTGGAAATTCCAATTATCGCAATGACGGCGCATGCCATGTCGGGTGAAAGGGAAAGGTGTTTAAGCCTTGGTATGAATGATTACATTTCAAAACCAATAAATGCGAATATGCTTTTCGAAAAAATAAATGATTTAATTTTTAATTCTTGAACCAATGGTATGTGACCTAAGCTATTTGACAGAAATGATGGACGGGAAAAAGCACCTGATAAAAGAAATTATGGATGAATTCCTGAAACAGATTCCCGGAGAGCTACAAAGTATAGATGAAGGTGTGGCAAAGGCAGATTTCGGGATCATAAAAAATTTTTCACATAAGATGCGGTCATCTGTTTCCATCATGGGCATTTCTTCATTGGTTCCTGTCCTGCAGGAGATGGAAGATTTAGGAAGCAGCGCATCCGAAATGGAAAGAATAGTAGTATTGAATCAGCAGCTCCACTCCATATGCGGAGAGGCAATGGCAGAAATAGAAAGGGAGCAGGTCAGCTATGAATAAAGTGACGCGTTTTTTCAGAGAAATGGGTATGGGTAAAAAAATCCTGTTTATAGTAGATGATAATGACCTGTATGCAAAGACTTTGAAGGAATTTCTGGAAATCCGTTTCCCAGGTGCAAAAACCACATTGTTTCCAACCGGAGAAGCCTGCCTGACTCAGTTAGTTCAGGGACCGGATGTGATCATTATGGATCACTTATTAAATACTAAATCTGCCAATGCCGCTACCGGCTTGTCAGTAATTAAAACGATTAAAGCAAGGCACACTGCGGCCCATATTATTTTACTAAGCGCTCAAAAGGACCTCAGTGTTTTTGTGGAAGCACTTTCGGATTATGGATGCGATTATTTGAAAAAGGATGAGCAGGCGTTTGGAAAGCTGGCAGAATTAATAAAAAGCAAAGGACAAATGCCTTTTAGGCCTGATCAACAGGTGTCTGATCAATACAACATAAAAAAGCAAATTTCAGGGAAGCATTTTTCAGATAAACATATACATACGAACGCTAATAATCAATAACCATGAACATCTTAACTGATCTTTTCAAACAAGAAGGCCAAAGTGAAAAGACTATTTTCATTGTGGAGGACAACGAGATTTATGCAAAATCACTGCAGTCATTTTTAAATATCCGTTTTCCGGATATACACCGGATAAAAATTTTTCCGGTTGGAGAGTTATGCCTGCTGGAACTTTATCAGAACCCTACTGTTGTCATTATGGATCACATGCTGAATACCAAATACAGTGATGCGGCTAATGGACTCTCAATAATTAAAAAAATTAAGGAGGCCAGTGATAATACCAATATCATTTTGTTAAGCGCTCAAAAGGAATTCGAGGTTATCTCCAAAGCAATTTCAAAATATGGATGTACCTACCTACAAAAAGATGAAGAGGCATTTGGTAAAGTGGAACAATTGGTTAGAAAATTCTTTCTACTGGAAACAAATACGGCAAAATGAAATCGAATCTCCTTTTAATTGTAACTGCGACTACTATCTTGCTTAGGCCAGCTTTGAATTTTGCTCAGTCCGGTCCGACAGCTCCGGTACTTGGTTCTGCCGCTTGCTATGCACTCTTTTCTGCGGACGGAACAGTTGCAAATACAGGCCTGACTTACGTAACAGGTGATGTTGGAACAAATGTCGGGACGACAGCGGGTTTTAATAACCTGTATGTAACCGGTAAAATTCACCCTGTTCCGGATGCTTCTACAGCACAGTGTGCTACTGACCTGGATACTGCTTATTATTACCTGAATAAATTACCTTATGATGTCGAATTGCCTGCTCCGGCTCAGTTTGGGCACAATACAATACTGACAGCAAAGACCTATTTGTTGAATGCAGCTACTACATTCACCGATACACTTTACCTCGATGCTCAGAATAATTCAAACGCTGTATTTGTTATTCAAATAAACGGAGCAATAACAACAAGTACTTATTCAAATGTCCAATTGATGAATCAGGCTCAGGCTAAGAATGTATATTGGAAAATTGACGGTGCAGTGAACATTAAGAACAATTCTGTTTTCAATGGAACCATAGTTAGCAAAGGTGCGATTAGCTTGGATTCAGGAGTGGTGATGAATGGGAGGGCGCTTACCCTTAGTGGTTCTTTAAGCACATATCAGATGACAGCCAGAATGCCACCAGGCTGTACAACGACAGGCATATACCCGACGGAAGCCACTCACAATGTTGGATCGGTTTTAATTTATCCGAATCCTTTCAATACGTCTATTACAGTCAGAATAGATGATGTGGTAAAAGATAATTACTTGGAATTTGAAATTTATAACATACTGGGAGCCGAAGTGATGAATACAACCCTTCACGGATCAACAACAATCCTTGAAACAGGTATGCTCCCCGCCGGAGTTTATATCTATCAGCTAATCGGCGATGATCATGTACTTCAAACAGGCAAATTAGTTTCCTACTAGGAATAATGTAAGTTATTACATAGATTCTGTAACACGAACCCTGACCCGAGTATGCACCTTTGATTTGTGATTAAAATCAATTTGTGCAATCAATTAACCTAAATAAATTAAAATGAAAACGAAACTACTTTTATTAATTACTACAGTTACTTTATCAGTTTGGCCAAAAGTGTTTTTTGGACAAGCCCCGGCCTTAGGTGATGCTGCCGGTTTTGTGCTCTTTTCTACAAATGGCGCTGTGAGTAACTCGGGCATTTCACAGCTAACCGGCAATGTCGGAACGAACATGGGTTCCAGTACCGCATTCGGAAACGTCAACGGAGGTATGCATGACCAGGATAGTGTGTGTGCTAAATGTGCGACGGATTTGCTATCGGCTTACAATAAATTGGCCGCCACAACGGCGACCTTCTTTATATCAACTTTGCTTGGGAACGGGGATACTCTGATTGCAGGGGTCTATTCAATCGGCGCGGCTGCAACATTAAATGGCAACCTTTACTTAAATGCCAGAGGGAATGCGAATGCGGTGTTTATTATAAGGGTTTTGGGCTCTTTATCTGTGAATGCATCTTCCAAAGTCAAATTAATTAATGGGGCAATCGCCTGCAACGTATTCTGGCAGATAGAGGGTTTGGCAAGTTTTGCCTCAGGAACTGCCATGAGGGGAACAATTATTGCAAACAATGGAGCAATTAATATGGCTACAGGTGATACACTGGAAGGAAGAGCACTTTCTACAGGTGGAGCAGTAGGGGTTACCGGAGTATTTGCCTATACACCAATTGGTTGCGGAAGTCCTGTTCTGAATGGGCCTGCCTCACCTGTACTTGGTTCTACCGCCTGCTATGGCCTTTTTTCAGGAGATGGATCTGTGTCAAATTCAGGAGTTACTATGGTCCAGGGTGATGTAGGAACAAATGTAGGCAGTACAACTGGTTTTGTCAGTTCTGATGTGTCCGGGACAATCCATCCAGGTCCTGATCTTTCAACTGCCCAATGTGCAAAGGACCTTGATACGGTGTATAAATACCTGAACACACTTAAATATGACATTGAGTTATTATACCCGGCCCAGTTTGGAGCTAATCTGGTTCTTACGCCCCATACTTACATTATGAAAGCAGCAGCGGAATTAACGGATACAGTTTACCTCAATGCTTTAGGTAATGCGAATGCTGTTTTTGTTATTCAGGTAAATGGTGCGCTCACTACAAGCACTTATGCAAAAGTGCTGTTGATTAACGGAGCACAGGCAAAAAATGTGTATTGGAAGATTGAAGGTGCGGTAACGATCAATGACAATTCTGTTTTCCGGGGAACAATTGTCTGTAACAATGGTGCTGTTGGTGCTTTTTATACCGGAGTTGAATTAGATGGCAGGTTCCTGATTACTGCTGGTGCTTTAACGACGGCTGCTATAACAACAACTATGCCTCCAAAATGTATTACAACCGGACTCCCTTCATTGGAGAACGCAAGCAAGACCGCAGCAGTTACGGTGTACCCAAATCCATTCAATACCAGCACTGCAGTTTTGATAAATGATGGCGTTCCTGTTGGTCAATGCGAATGGAAATTGTATAATGTTTTGGGAGCAGAAGTAATGAGCACAAAGCTTACGAAGCAATTGACTACACTTGAAACTACTAATCTTGCGGCAGGAATTTATTTCTACCGGGTGACGGAGGATGATAAATTAGTACAGGCAGGCAAACTGGTTTCACAGAAATAATTTGCCGGCACAATTAAATGGAGTGTAATAAGAATGATGTAAAGAAAATCAAATGTAATGTAACAGATAATTGCGCTGCACATCGTACCCTTGTATCGTTGTGAAAATACATTCACAGCTTAACCTAAATAAAATGACAAACGTGGCAACACCAATGAAAAAGGAACAGTCCAATGGCTCTTCCCTCGATCACCAGAAAGGAATTGAAAATCACAAGAAAGCGGCGAAACACCTTGAGGAAGCGGCGAAGCATCATTTGGATGCAGCAAAGCATCACGAAACAGGAAACCATGACAAAGCTTGTGCAAGCACAGTAAAGGCACATGGTCATACTTGCCTCGCAACTGAACATCAAAGAGAAGACGTCAAACATCATGCTATGAACAGCTAAAAAGGTTTTTGATCATTCACTTAAATTTCTTAAGAAACATCCTGCATATGCAGGGTGTTTTTTTTAAACAAAGTTTTCATTTTTAACCTATGCCGAACGCACAAAAAGCAATACTTGTAATAGAAGATAATGCAGAAATGCTGGAAAACACAGCTGAAATTCTGGAATTAGCCGGGTATAATGTATTTAAAGCCTGTAATGGTAAGGAAGGTGTTGTTTTAGCCAGGAGGCATTTACCCCAATTGATATTATGTGATATCCGGATGCCGGAACTGAATGGATATGGTGTTATCAGGGCACTGGAAAATATTCCTGAAATGACCGGAATACCATTCATTTTTATGACAGGTAAAGTCGAAAAGGCTGATTTTAGAAAGGGAATGGATTTAGGAGCAGATGATTATCTTAGCAAGCCATTTACTGGCGATGATCTGCTGAGAATAGTGGCTGCAAGGATAAAAAAGAGCCTGCATTCAAATGAGCGTTTTGACGGGCAACAGGAATACGTGAATCGGGATATGGACCAGGAGAAAATTCAACAGGATGTCATGCTTCTGACAGACCAAAAGGCCATAAAGAAACTGCGGAAGAAGGATGTTTTATTTAGGGAAGGCGACTCCCCGGATTTCCTGCACTTCATTGTTTCAGGAAAGATCAAGACATTCAAATCAAACGAATTTGGCAAAGATTACATCATTGATATCCATAAGCAGGGAGATTTTCTCAGTTATGCTGCACTGCTGGAGGATTCTAAATACAGAGAGTCAGCAATCGCAATTGAAAATGCAGAAGTTGCACTTATCCCCGGACAGGAGTTCTTCCGGTTAATGCGCACAAACAGTGGAGTGGCAATGAAATTTGTGAAATTGCTTTGTTATAATTTTTCAGAATCAGGAGATAAATTACTGAAGCTGGCTTATGATTCATCCAGGAAGCGGGTAGCTGAGGCTATTATCTTTGTTTCCAAACGGTATTTATCAGATGGGAATAGTGGCTTGTTTTTTGCCTTAAACCGTGAAAACATTTCGGCTCTTTCTGGTATATCCCCGGAATCAGTAAGCAGAAACCTGAGCAATTTTAAAGAAGAAGGCCTGATTGAGACAAGGAATAGAAATATAAAGATTATTAATCAGGGTAAACTGGAATCTCTTAAAAACTAAGTGTAGGCTTAAGCCAAAGAATGTGTTTTTCAGCTAATGCAAGTTTCACTGCTGGTGTTGTTCTGACAACAATAGGTGTTGTTTCAATACGTAAATCGCAAACGCGTGCACATTTACTATTTGCGGCGATTCCCCTGATTTTTGCCATTCAACAAATTACCGAAGGTATTGTTTGGCTGACCTTGTTGAATCCAGGGCATACAGCCTTACTGAAAATAGCAACCGTTGTCTTTCTGATGTTTGCGCAGGTGATCTGGCCACTGTGGGTTCCGATTGCAGTACTATTTCTTGAAAAGGGCGAAACGAGAAAAAAAATACAGAAAGTATTGGTTGGAATGGGAGGACTTGTTGGACTCTATCTGGCATATTGTTTAATGGTGTATCCGGTGCATGCAGAAATAATTGGTTACCATGTAACGTATAAACAGGATTACCCTTCTCGGCTTGCTAATATAGGAGCAATCTTATACGTTATTGCAACCATTGCCCCGCCTTTCTTTTCACATGTCAGGAGGATGTGGATGTTAGGTCTGACTGTGCTTATTTCTTATCTTATCACTGAACTGTTTTATGAACAATACCTTGTTTCTGTCTGGTGCTTCTTTGCATCTGTTATCAGTATATCGGTAGTCGTAATTATGGTGGAAATTAAAAAGGGACATTTGCTAAACGCATGACAGGACATTTACAAAACCTCTGAGAGTACTTTTACGAGGGCTTCTATAGAATTGGGTTTGGTAATGAATGCAGAGGCCCAACTGCCGGCAAGTTTTTCATAATCCGTGTGAATAGTTGAATAAATCAATATCGGAACATTTTTCAGCCTTTCAATATTCCTTAGCCGGATAAGACATTCCTTACCTGACATATAGGGCATATTCAAGTCAAGAAAAATATAGTCAGGCAAAAACAATTCAGTAGAGTTGACTTTTTCAAGTGCTTCAACACCATTATTGGCTGTGACTAATGTGATGGAACTGTCAAAAGTAGTCAGAGCCAGTTGGAATATATCCCGGTCGTCCACATCATCGTCAATTAGAAAGCAAATCATAGGTTTTGTTTAGGTATCCGGCAAATAGATGTCAAATGTTGCGCCTTGATTTAATTGACTCGTTGCGATGATAATACCATTGTGATTTTCCACTATTTTTTTCACAATAGCCAACCCTATACCAGTTCCTCCATATACTTCTTTACCATGAAGCTTTTGGAACACCTCAAAAATACGTTCACTGAAATGAGGTTCAAAGCCTATACCATTGTCTTTGACTGTAATATGACAGTAGTTTTTATCAGCTGAGAGTTTTTCTATGTTTGACTGGTTCCCTTTTACGATACGGCTCTTTATTATTATATGGGAAGGTATTCCTGATTTGGAAAATTTGAGCGCATTACTTATCAGGTTGTACATAAGTTGCCGGAACTGAAAGGCAATAATGCTGGCAGAACAAAGTTCAGTGGCTTCAATGGTAGCGTGTTTTTCCTGTATGGTTTCTTTTAAATCTGTTTTTACTTCATCAATGATCGTTTTAAGTGCTACTTTTTCAAATTTGAGTTCGGTAGTTGCGATTCGCGAGAAGGCCAGCAAATCGTCAATGAGTTGTTGCATTCTTCCTGCGGCTAACTGCATGCGCTGAAAATTAAACTTCCCGTTTTCAGAAAGATTGGTTTTTTCAGTATCAAGTATGATGGAAACGAAGGTTTGTATTTTACGCAAAGGCTCCTGTAAATCATGACTGGAAATGTAGGTGAATGCCAGCAACTCTTTATTGGCTATAATTAATTCGGCGGCCCGTTTTTCTTTTTCTTCGTTTTGGAATGCAAGTTCTTTATTCGCTATGATTAATTCGGCTGCTCTTTTTTCTTTTTCTTCGTTTTGGAATGCAAGTTCCTTGTTCGCTATGATTAGTTCTGCCGCCCGTTTCTCTTTTTCACCGTTTTGGAATGCAAGTTCTTTGTTCGCTATGATTAACTCTGCCGCCCTTTTTTCTTTTTCTTCTACCCGTTTCTCTTTTTCCTCATTTTGAAAGGCAAGCTCCTTGTTGGCGATTATTAACTCGGCAGCTCTCTTTTCTTTTTCCTCATTTTGGAAGACAAGTTCTTTGTTGGCAATAATCAATTCCTCTGCCCGTTTTTCTTTTTCTTCGTTTTGAAAAACAAGTTCTTTATTTGCAATACCTAATTCTGCCGCCCGTTTGCCTTTTTCATCATCCTGAAAAACAAGTTCTTTATTTGCAATACCTAACTCCGCCGCCCGTTTCCCTTTCTCATCTTCCTGAAACACGAGTTCAATATTTGCAATCCCTAATTCTGCTGCCCGTTTTCCTTTTTCTTCTTTTTGAAAAGCAAGTTCTTTATTGGCAAGGCCTAACTCGATGAAGAGTTTTTCTTTTTCCTCTTTTTCAAGTGTGAGCTCCCTTTGGGTGCTGATTAGCTGTTCCGATGTTGTCATTTAATTTTTTATTTATTACAGATGTTCCAGGGGCAGGCTATTTTGAACCGTCAGTACAAAACCTTCTCTGTCTGGCTGAGGGCTGTTTTCCTGTGTAATGAGTGTAAGGGTCTGTTGAATTATTCTTTTAAATTGGGAAAATTCAGATGGCTTACGGATAAAATATTGTGCTCCGTTTTTGTAAAGCTGGTTGACTACTTCCTGTTCAAAGGAAGTTGAGAATATGATGACCGGTAGTTTTTTCAGTCTATTATTAAGCTTGATTTCAGATAAACATTCGAAGCCGTTTTTCCGGGGCATATTGAGATCGAGGAAGAGGACATGCGGGAATTCAATTGTCTCATTTACAAGAAGGTGCATAAGCTGCTCCCCGTCATGTACAGTGATCAGATGTGTGGACAGAGCCAACTCATCTAACACTGCTTTAAAAAAAATGCAATCGTCAGTGTCATCGTCTGCAAGTAATATATTCAGATGCTTTAATACCATGATTTATGCCGCTTTGTTTAGCTCAGCTTTTTTAGTTACAATGTTAAGTGCATGGTGAATGAACAGTTTGAGTTGTTGAAAATCATGGGGCTTGCGAATGAAATCCTGAGCCCCTATTTTGTTTAGTATATGTATCATGTTCTCTTCAAAATGAACGTTTTTGGGATAAGAGGTTGAAAAGATGACTACGGAAATCGCACTCAGCAATTCATTTTCTTTAATCTCAGTGAGACATTCGAATCCTGTTTTTCGGGGCATATTCAGATCGAGGAAAATAACATCAGGAAGGGTTTCTGGGTTTTGTGAAAGGTACTGCATCAGCAGCTCCCCGTTTTGAACGATTGTCAGGTGATACGTGAAGGGTAATTCGTTCATGGCCTTTTTGAAAAACTGAATGTCATCAGGATCATCTTCTGCCAGGATAATTCTAAGTTGCTTACTATGTCTGTTGTTTGGCACGTTCTTTAATTAAGATAATCTGCAATTGGAGAACTGAAAAAATTGCTGAACCAGGAGAATGCTTTCTCGTTTTTTCTGTTTGTTGTCAGTACAAACTGTTCCTTCTCCGGTTGCGTGACATTGCCCTGGGCTATCAGTGTGATTGTTTTTTGAACTGCTTTTTTCAGCATGGATATTTCGGAGGGTTTACTGATATAATAAGCAGCTCCTTTACTGTACAAAAGATCCGCCACTTTTTTGTGAAAAGAGGTGGTATAAATAATTACGGGAAGCTGTTCCAGATTTTCATGTTGCTTGATCTCTGATAAACACTCGAAGCCATTTTTACGGGGCATATTGATGTCCAGGAAAAGCACATCAGGTAATGAAATGGTTTCATCCGTGAGCACCTGCATAAGTTGCTCCCCGTCCTTCACTACCGTTAGGTTAGTGGGCAAAGGAAAACTTTTCAATGCTTCTTTAAAAAAGAGGCAATCATCCGAATCGTCATCTGCGAGCAGGATGTTGAGCGGATGAGCAGGTTGTTCAGTCATAACAGTTTGAATTTTAGCTGGATGGATAGATTTGGGCTAAAGGTGGGGTAAATGAAGGGGACGTATATTACACAATGTGCTTTTAAACTTACACAATTCACACTTTTACTGGGCTGGACTTTCCTTGTATGCAGGATTTTGCCATTTTTAACAGCGTTTCCAATTCAAAGGGTTTGACAATGTAATCATCAGCACCAAGTTCAAGGGCCTCCTTTTTGTCAATTGATTCGGACATGGAGGTGCTGAAGATAAATGGAATGGATGATGTTTGCTTGGTTTTCTTTAATAAACGTAAAATCTTGTACCCGTCCATTTCCGGCATTAAAACGTCGCAGATTATCAAACCGGGGCTGAACTCTTTTGCAAGTTCAATTCCCTTTTTCCCGTTCGATGAGGTCAGCGTTTTATAACCTTCCAAATCAAAATACTCTTCCAGGTTTTCCCGGATAGCTGTATTGTCTTCAATGATTAAGATTTTTTCCATGCCCACAAAAATGTGGTGTTTGTGTTTGACCTGCATTATCAAATTCTTTAAACTAATTGCATAATTAATGGTGTGGGAATTATGCAAACTTATTTGGTTCTTATGTAACCATACTGAATGATTGAACCCCCACCTTTGTAGAAAATAGATTTTATGGAAACGCAGGGAATGAATTTATTTATAGTGGATGACAATCGGTTATTGGTTAGCGGATTAAAGAGCTATCTCAGTAACAGGTTTGGGAAACACCTGAACATTTCTACTTTTTATTCGGGCGAGAGTTGTCTTGAAAAAATAGACCAGCAGACAAATTTTGTTATTCTTGATTATTTTTTAGGTGGGAAAAACGGGAATGAAATTCTGAAATCTATAAAAAGTATCAACCCGAAAACAGAAGTAATTATGTTGTCTTCCAATGAAAATGTGGGAACAGCAATCGAATCTTACAGGGCAGGCGCAACGGATTATCTCGTAAAAAATGATAAGGCCTGGAAAAAATTGATCCCCCATGTTTATAAGACTATTACGGAACCTATTCGGAGAATGGGGAGTGAATATGGATTCATGAAGTTTGCAGCTATATTTCTTACCACTTTTATTTTGATTGGAGTTACTGTTGCAGTGGTAATGCAGATAATCCACCGCTTTTAACTGTAAATTATTCTTCGGTTTTAGGTAAAATTTCCGATAATATGTTTTGAGGAATACTGTTCCTTATAGTCGGGCATTACCCGCTTTAAATCACCGCAATCCAGTATATGAATGATATAACTTATTTGAAAGGTTATACAACAACTCCGTCTCCGTGGTTGCTCACCTTTGCAGGATGAACGAAAAAACTAATTAATCTTTAAAAATATACAAATGAAAACGTTAACTGAATTGAAAGGAAATTGGAATGAGACAAAAGGAAAGCTGAAACAAAAATTCGCCATGCTGACGGATAGTGATTTAATGTACTCCGAAGGCAAAGAGGAAGAAATGTTGGGCAGGCTCCAGATAAAACTGGGCAAAACAAAGGTAGAGGTACAGAAACTCATTTCAGGTTTGTAAGTTGTTTTTCTTACCTATGAAGAAAAAATTAACTACAGCCGGCGGCCGCCCCTATTTTGAGTTTGAAAACTCCATGACAGTTGGTGCCCGCGGGCCCATCTTATTGCAGGATTATTTTCTGCATGAAGATATGGCACATTTCAATCGCGAACGTATTCCTGAAAGAGTCGTTCATGCAAAAGGGACGGGAGCTTATGGAACCTTTACCGTAACACATGATATAACATCCTATACGAAAGCAAAATTATTTTCAGAAGTTGGCAAACAAACAAAAATGTTTGCTCGCTTTTCGCTTGTCGCAGGTGAAAAGGGAAGTGCTGACAGCGAAAGAGATCCCAGGGGATTTGCACTTAAATTTTATACAGAAGATGGGAATTGGGATTTGGTAGGCAACAATACTCCTGTATTTTTTATTAAGGATCCCAGGAAATTTTCACACTTTATTCACACTCAAAAGCGTGACCCCGGAACCAACTGCAAAAGTCCGACAAGCGTTTGGGATTTCTGGAGTTTGAATCCGGAAAGTCTTCATCAGGTAATGATTCTGATGAGTGATCGTGGAACTCCCTTCTCCTATCGGAATATGAATGGCTTTGGGAGCCATACCTTTTCACTTTTCAATAAAGACAACAAACGCACCTGGGTGAAATTTCATTTTGTTACCATGCAGGGTGTAAAAAACTTTACGGGTAAGGAAGCAAATGAAATGCGTGGCCTTGACCCAGATCATGCTCAGAGGGATATGCTGGAGGCAATCGGAAATGGAGATTTTCCACGCTGGGTTTTAAAAATTCAGTTAATGACAGATGAACAGGCCAAACATTTCAAATGGAATCCATTTGACGTCACAAAAGTCTGGAGCCATAAAGAATTTCCATTGATAGAAGTTGGTGTAATGGAGTTGAATAAAATTCCTGAGAATTATTTCCGGGATGTGGAGCAGTCTGCTTTTGCTCCTTCAAGTATTGTGGATGGTATTGGGTATTCACCGGATAAAATGCTGCAAGGGCGCTTGCTTTCGTACCCGGATGCACACAGGTACCGTTTAGGGGTTAATTATGAACAGATTGCTGTAAACAAATGCCCCTATAGTGTTGCCAATTATCAACGTGATGGACTTATGCAGATGGGTGACAATGGAGGGTCTGATGTAAATTACCGCCCGAATAGTTTTGATAATATAATTGCTGACGAAAATTATAAAGAACCTTCAATGCCATTGGAATCAAACCTTGCAGATTGGTTCGATCGCAATGATGGGGACGACGATCACTACACCCAACCAGGAAATTTGTATCGGAATGCAATGAGCGAACAAGACAGGGAAAATCTGGTAAGCAATATTATAACTGCAATGAGTGGAATTACGGGGCCAAAGCGGACTGAAATTATCGGACGGGCTGTTTACAACTTCTCCCTCGTTGACAGCCAATTGGGACAGATTTTGAAAAATGAAATGAATTGAAACTATGAATGATGTAATAGGATTAAGAGATTATGTAACATGAAGATGTTCTTGAGTAGGCAATTTTACACCCGGAAAAGCAACGCATAAAATGAATAGAGTAACAATAAGAGACAGATCAGCAACACTTGGAATTAGACCCACATCAATTAGAAATAGACACAAACATTTAAAAAGCCTTAAAATGAAAAACAAAGTCCTTACAATAGTAGCAGCTATTACCTTATTTATTGCCCCGAAAGTAAATTTTGCACAGGCACCAAATTTAGGAACTGCAGCAGATTTTGAGCTTTTCACGTCTGTTGGTGCAATAACCAATACGGGCATTTCCCAAATAACTGGTAATGTGGGCTCTAATGTTGGTGCAAGTACTGGTTTTGGGAACGTAAATGGTGTAATGGATGACCAGAATGGAGCAAGTGGTAAATGTGCAACAGATTTATTAACGGCCTACAATCAGCTGAACGCTGCAGTTGCTACTTTCTTCCCTGCCAATTTGCTTGGCAATGGACAAATTTTGAACGCTGGCGTATATTCAATTGCAGGTCCGGCAACGTTAAATCTCGGACTAACCCTTGATGCTCAAAGTAATCCAAATGCTGTGTTTATTTTTAAGATACAGGGAGCATTTTCCACAAATCCTTCTTCAAAAGTTCATTTGATTAACGGAGCCCTTGCCTGTAATGTTTTCTGGAAAGTGGAAGGCCTTGTAAGTATGGCTGCAGGAACTACTATGAGAGGAACGGTTATTGCGAATAACGCAGCAATTAGCATGAGCAGCGGTGACACGCTGGAAGGAAGGGCGCTTTCTACTGCCGGAGCTATTGGTGTGGATGGCGTGCTTGCTTATACTCCGATTGGTTGTGGTAGCCCCACACTGGCAGGACCCGTTGCTCCGACACTGGCTTCTACAGCCTGTTATGAATTATTTTCTTCTATCGGGCCGGTTACAAATACGGGCGTTACAAATATTACAGGAGATATAGGAACGAACAGCACTTCCCCTACAGGTTTTGATCCTTTGCTGGTAGTCGGAACCATTCATCTTGTACCGGATGCCTCTACTGCAAAATGTGCAAGCGACCTGTTGAATGTTTATAATTATCTGAATGGGCTTGTACCGGATATTGAATTGTTATTTCCCGCTCAATTTGGAAACGATCTGGTACTGACTCCCCATACGTATATTATGAAAGCAGCTGTAACTTTTACAGATACGCTTTACCTGAATGCAGAAGGGGATGCCAATGCTGTATTTGTCATCCAGGTAAAAGGCGCATTTTCAACCAGCGTCAACTCAAAAGTTAATCTGATAAATGGCGCCTTGGCCCAAAATGTATTCTGGATGATAGATGGCGCGGTTAGTATAAATAATAATTCGGTTTTCAATGGTACAATTATCTGTAACAACGGAGCAATCAATTTGACTTCAGGGGTGCAACTGAACGGCAGGGCTCTGACAACTGACGGAGCTGTGGCTTGTGCAGCTGTAAATGCGGTAACTACTCCCGGTTGTGGTGCTGGAGTTACATCAATTATCACCCAGCCTGTAAATCAAATTGTCTGCGCAGGCAGCCCGGCTGTTTTTACAGTTTCTGCAACTGGAACAGGCCTGAGCTATCAATGGAGAAACGGAAATTTAAATCTCATTAACGGAGGAGCAATTTCAGGAGCTAATTCGGCCTCACTTACCATAAATCCTTCAAGTATAGCAGAGGCATCCACTCAATACAATGTTATCATTAGTGGCTCTACAATTGACACATCGGTAAATGTTTCTTTAGTGGTTAATACCGCCCCTGTAATTACAACACAGCCTTCTAATATAGCAGCATGTGCTGGAAATTCAGTTAGCTTTTCAGTTATTGCAACTGGCACAGCTATTACGTATCAATGGAGGAAGGGAATAATCCTCTTGAACAACGCCGGTTCTGTTTCAGGTGTTACTTCTCCTACACTGACTATTAATCCGGTTAATATCACGGACTCCGCATCCGATTACAATGTCATCATCAGCGGTACCTGTGCACCCAATGACACATCAATAAATGTTGCGTTGGCGGTCAATACATTAATTAATACCCAACCGAAAAGCAAAATCGTGTGCACTGGCGGCTCAGTGAGTTTTACAGTAGCGGCAACAGGAACAGGTCTCACCTACCAATGGGAAAAGGGAGCGGTTCTTCTTAGCAATGGAGGAGCAATTTCCGGAGCCAATTCACCTACCTTGACAATAAATCCGGTAGGTGCCGCAGATGCCTCTTCTAATTACAAGGTGCTTATAATTGGTTCATGTGCTCCAAATGACACATCAGTCAATGTCTCTTTAAAAGTTAATACAGCCCCCGCAATTACAGTCCAACCAGTCAATCAGGTTGTATGCGTTGGTAGTCCGGTGAACTTTTCAGTAACTGCAACGGGAATTGGACTGACCTACCAATGGAGAAATGGAACAGTGGATTTAATCAGTGGTGGAAATATTTTAGATGCAACGGCTCCTACACTTACTATTAATCCGGTGACGAATGCGGATACTGCATCCAATTACAATGTTGTTATAAACGGAGGCTGTTTCCCGAACGATACTTCTATAAATGTTTCTTTAAAGCTCAACAATCCGATTATTACTTCCCAGCCTGTTAATCAAACTGTCTGTTCAGGAAGTTCAGTGAGTTTCTCAGTAGTTGCGACAGGTACAGGGCTTACCTATCAATGGAGAAATGGAAAAACAAATTTAGGTAACGCAGGAGCAATTTCCGGAGCAAACCTTGCGACGCTGACTATTAACCCGGTAAGCATTACTGACACTTCGTCGGAGTACAATGTTGTGATAACAGGTACCTGCTCACCCAATGATACTTCAATTTCTGTTTCTTTAAAAGTGAATACCGCTCCACAGATTACCACGGAACCATCCAATCAGGTAATATGTGCAGGTGGCAATGTGATTTTTTCAGTCTCTGCCACAGGGACGGGCCTTAGCTATCAATGGAGAAAAGGGACTTTAAATCTGATTGATGGCGGAGACATATTCGGTTCTGGTACATCCACTTTGATATTTGTTCCAGCCGGCAATGCCGATACTGCATCTGATTATAATGTCATAGTTAGTGGCACCTGTGCTCCCAATGACACTTCAATAAATGTTTCACTTAAAGTGAACAATGCTCCGGTTATTACTTCTGAACCGTCCAGTCTAACAGTGTGCGCAGGAAGCGTTGCTGTATTTTCTGTTGGTGCAACCGGATCTGGACTGACTTACCAATGGAGAAACGGGACTATCAATTTAATCAATTCAGGATCTGTGTCTGGTGTAAACACTCCTATACTTAACATTAATCCTGTCGGCATTTCAGACACTGCATCCAACTACAATGTTATTATTTCCGGGATCTGTTCCCCCAATGATACTTCTATAAAAGTTTCTTTGAAGGTGAATGCCCTCCCGGTAATTATCTCGGGGCCAGCTGATCAAACGGTATGCGCTGGAGCCTCAGTCAGTTTTTCGGTCAATGCAACTGGAACCGGTCTTAACTATCAGTGGAGAAAGGGAGCTTTAAATTTGATCAATGGAGGAACTGTTTCAGGAGCAAATCTTGCTACACTTGTTATTAATCCCGTGAATAGCTCAGATGCAGGGTCTGATTACAATGTAATCGTCAGCGGAACATGTTCACCGGGAGATACCTCTTTTAATGTTTCACTTACAGTAAACCCTATACCCCTTGCATTTGCAGGAAGCAATTCTCCTGTTTGTCTTAATAATCCAATAGACCTGACTGCTCAGACTGTTCAGGGCGGGACATATAATTGGACATCAACTACAGGGTTTTCATCAACACTTCAGAATCCTGTAATTACTTCAGCTTCTCACGCAGACGCAGGTACTTATTCATTGACGGTTTCGGCTTTGGGTTGTACTTCAGTTCCTTCAACACTTGTAATGATTATTTTCAATTGTGACAGTGCGGACGTAGGTGTTGTTAAAACGGTAAACAATGCGCATCCCATCATTGGACACGAGGTTGTATTTACCATCGTTGCGACCAATTATGGACCCAATACAGCAAATGGAGTTTTGGTTAAAGATTCATTGCTGAGTGGATATACGTATGTTTCATCATCAACTACTACAGGTACGTATAATCCTTCTAACGGCGATTGGACGATTGGCACCCTAAGTAAAGGCGCATCAGAACAGATGACAATTACAGCAACGGTAACTGCTTTAGGAAATTATCTAAATACGGCTACGATTACCAGTTTCGAAATCGACTCGAATCTGGCGAATAACACTTCATCAGTTATAACTTATCCTACAGATTTTTTCATCCCTGAGGGTTTCTCTCCAAACGGAGATGGAATAAACGATGTGTTTGTGATACGTGGAATTGTGAATTATCCTCAGAATACAATTTTAATCTACAATCGCTGGGGAGATCAGGTGTTTGAGGCCAGCCCTTACCAAAGTACCTGGAATGGTACATCAACAATGGGATTAAGGGTGGGAGGAAGTGAGTTGCCAACAGGTACCTACTTCTACCTGCTTAACCTCGGGGATGGCTCCGCTATGTATAAAGGAACTATTTACCTCAACAGGTAAAAGTAAATAGGTTAAATGGAGAGGTAATCCGGAATAAATAATAATAATAAAAGCAATAGTTTAAAAATAACAGAAAATGAAAAATCTAAAAAAAATATCACTGGCACTGGCTTCGGCTCTGGGGAGTTTAGCTGGTTTTGCCCAGCAGGATGCCATGTACACGCATTACATGTACAACACCCTGGCCATTAATCCCGCTTATGCAGGAAGCAGAGATGCATTAACTGTAACGGCGCTGGACCGGTATCAGTGGGTTGGTTTTTCAGGAGCGCCCATGACGCAGACATTAACAATGCATGCTCCGATAGAAGATCAGCATATCGGACTTGGCTTGTCTTTGTTAAATGATAAAATCGGACCAACGAATAATACATCCCTGTTTGCTGACTTTTCGTATATCATGCAGGTGACTGAGAAATCAAAATTGGCACTTGGCCTGAGTGCAGGTGTGAATATTTTTCAGGCAAGCCTGAACACACTTCAGCTGGACCAGCAAAGTGATCCGGTATTCCAGACTAACATTAATAACAAAGTAACACCGAACATAGGTTTTGGAGCATATTATTACATGGAACGCTTTTATATTGGAGTTTCAGTACCAGGATTGATACAGAATAACCTTTCTGCTATAACACAGGAGAACGGTAATACACTAATTGGCGTGGAGCAAAGGAATTACTATTTAATTGCAGGAACGGTAATCAACCTCTCAGATAACGTTGCTTTAAAACCTACCGCATTGCTTAAAGTTACACAAGGAGCCCCTGCGCAGGCAGACTTGACTGGTTGTTTTATAATCATGAAGAAATTTCTTATAGGTGCGATGTATCGCACTGGAGATGCCTGGGGAGTTTTGGTAGGACTGGACCTGACAGATCAGTTACATCTGGGTTATTCCTATGATTATTCCTATGGCCTGAGCAGCTCTTTGTATAATAGTGGAAGTCATGAAATAATGGTACGCTATGACTTTTTATCGATAGGTAAAAAACAGATCCATTCACCGAGATATTTTTAAACGGATAAAAACTAAAATTAAAACTCAAAATCATGAAAAAAGTACTTCTTTCTGTAATTATATTGATGGGGATTGGCATAAGTGTCTTTGCTCAGAAAAAGTCAGGCAAAGAAAAAAGAGGGGATAAATATTATTTTGTTTATTCCTTTGGTAAAGCCATTGACGCATATACGCATGCAAAAAACCTGAGCCTGGAGGGGCAACGCAGACTGGCAAAAAGTTACAGTGATCTGAATGAAACTGCACAGGCGGAGGAGGCCTATTCAAAATTGACAGGCACTCCGGGAGGTAATCTGCCACTGGATGATTACAACTATGCCAGAGTTTTACAGGCCAATGGGAAGTATGAACTTGCGGATGTCTGGATGGGAAAGTTTATAGACAGTCTGCCAGGGGATTTACGGGCTAAGGATTATGCCGCTAATCATTCAGGCAGAAGCAATTTGTCTGAAGATAAAGGGAAGTATAAAACAGATCATTTGAATTTTAATACTGATGCCGAAGATTTTGGACCTTGCTATTATAAAAATCAACTTGTTTTTTCATCCAGCAGGACGGAGTCAAAAAAGAAATATAATTGGAACGGCAAGCCATTTTTAGATATGTATATGGCCGATCTGGATGGAGATCAGCTGAAAACACCTTCCATTTTCGATAAAAGCCTGAACGGTAAGCTGCATGATGGGCCTGCAAGTTTTAACAAGGATGGAACCTATATGGCGTTTACCAGAAATGACTACTCAACTAAAAAGAAGAATCATGTAGTGCGGATTCAAATTTGTTTTAGTACTTACAAAGATGGAAAATGGTCAACACCTGAACCATTTGCATTAAATAATACAAATTATTCGGTAGGACAACCTTGTTTGTCAGCCGATGGAAATACCATGTATTTTTCAAGTGATATGCCCGGCGGTTGCGGAGGAGCGGATATATATAGAGTCAAAAAAGATACGGTGGGAACCTGGGGAGTAGCAGAAAATCTGGGAGACAAAATAAATACTGAAGGAGATGAATTGTTTCCCTTTTTTGAGGAAAATAACGGAATCCTGTTTTTCTCTTCCAACGGCCGTTTTGGTCTGGGTGGTCTTGATATTTTTATCGCACCGGAAAAAGATGCAGGTTTTGGGGTCGCCAGAAATGCAGGGTTTCCGGTGAATACAGCGAATGATGATTTTGCATTTATTGTAAATGATAAATTGACTAAAGGATATTTATCCACCAACAGAGCAGGTGGAAGCGGGGATGATGACATTTATTCAGTTGACATAATAAAAGATCTGGATATCGGGAAAAGGCTACAGGGAATAGCAAAGGATAAAGATGCCAATCCGATACCAAATACGGCCATAGCATTACTGGATGAGAAAGACAAGGTAATTGACAGCCTGACTACCAAAGCAGATGGAGCCTATACATTCCTGGTGGATGCAGGTAAAAATTTCAAATTGGTTGGTAAAAAAGACAACTACCTGAAAGGAGAAGCTTTAGCTAATACGTTCGGCAGGGAATTTACAATAAAAGCGGACGTTGTACTTCTCAACAGAGAAGATAATATCGCTAAGCAGATAACTGTGGGTGCCGATTTAGGTAAAATTTTGGAACTGAATCCGGTTAACCTGGGCGACCTCAGTAGCACAACCGCTTACTTTGATCTGGACAAATATAATATTCGTCCGGATGCAGAGGTTGAATTGGGGAAGGTTGTCAAAGTTATGAATGATTACCCGGAGATGAATGTGGAAGTGCGTTCATATACAGATTGCCGTGCATCCAAAGAATACAACCAGATACTTTCAGATAAGAGAGCTAAAGTTTCCGCCTGGTACATAAAGAAACGAATTACAAAACCTGAACGTGTTTCCGGTAAAGGATTCGGTAAAACCAAAATGGTAAACGGATGTGCATGTGATGGTGATGTTATTTCAGATTGCACAGAAGATCAGCACCAGCAAAACAGGCGCAGTGAATTTATCATAATGAAAAATACTCCAAACAACAATAATCTTTTAACGGACGTACTTGCAAAATAGACACCTGTAAATAAGACAGAAAATTTAATTAATACACCTGATATTATGAAAAAGTTAACTTTCGCTAATGCCCTGATCCTTTCCCTACTTTCGCTAAACAGCATTGCACAGGAATCAACACTTACTCCTTCCAATTCCACGGAAGTTTCAGAAAAATATGGACAGGTTTTGAACCTTGGTCTCGGCGTTGGCTATTTTGGATACATAGGACATTCAGTACCTGTGCTGCATGCGGACTATGAGTTTGCTGTGGCAAGCAACTTTACCCTTGCACCCTTCATTTCATACGCAGCTTATCAAAACTATTACTATTGGGGAGATGCCCAAAATGGATATAAGGATTACTATTACAGCCAGACAGTAATGCCTGTTGGAGTTAAAGGTTCTTATTATTTCGATCAATTACTAAATGCCGGACCTAAATGGGATTTTTACCTGGCCTGTTCTGTCGGATTTGTAATAAACAGTACAATATGGGAAAACGGGTATTATGGTAAAACCGTCCAGAATCAGGGTACCAGTGCCCTATACCTCGATTTTCATATTGGGACAGAGTACCATGTAAATCGAAAAATGGGTTTACTGCTTGATCTTTCGACAGAAGCTTCCGCATTAGGCATTGCCATTCATTTTTAACCCCTTCCCCTTAAAAATGATATAAATCATCGTTTTAACTGACGGGGATTATAACTATTTCTTTATTGAGTTATTAATTTTGATGTGAATAATGTAAGTTATTTAGGAATAACTGTAACAGGAATGAGCCCTATTCAATGATCTTTGATGTATGAAAAAAACCACACTTAATGCTGATAGTACCAGTCCGGATGAAAATGCAGACAAGACAGGAACGGATACCAACGCTGATAAAACCCGGACTTCAGACCCTGAAGAGGAGAAAAGGGCTAATAAGTTTGATAAACCAGGAAGGGAAATCAACCCTGACAGGACTGAAATTGATACGAAAGCAGATAAAACAAAACAAGAAAACAAGACATCTTAGCTTAACTAATAAAAAATAAAAATCATGGGAAATTTACTTTATGGCTTTGCGGTAATTCTGGTTATTCTATGGGCAATTGGATTCATCGGATACAATATCGGAGGAATAATACATATTCTTTTAGTAATAGCACTCATTTCAGTAATCCTGAGAATTATTCGCGGCAAAAGCACACTTTAAAATTTACACAATGTAAAGAGGTAAAATTCAACTAAAATGGAAAAATCGAACAACACCGGAAAAATTGTCGGAGCAATGTTAATAGGCGCAGTCATTGGCGGAGCTCTTGGAATTCTGTTTGCACCCAACAAAGGCAGCGAAACACGCAGAAAACTTTCTGCCAAAGGAGAAGACCTGACAGATGCAATGAAAGATAAATTCAATGAATTCCTGGAGGAAATAAAGGTGGAGGTAGAGGCAGCAAAAGACAAGGCAACGGAATATATGAAAAATGGAAACTAAAGCAGGTCTGTTCGAACCTCTTTTGGAAAGAGCCGAACGGTACAGTAAGACCACTTTAAAATTGGTAAAGTTAAAAGTGCTGGATAAAACAGCAGATGTGCTGGCTTCTGTTGTATTGAGGCTATTGATTGGAATCGTTCTGGGTGCTTTTCTGCTTATTTTAAGTATAGCAGCAGCCCTTTGGTTAGGTGAAATTCTTGGTAAGAGTTACTATGGATTTCTTATGGTGGCAGCCTTTTATGGCCTTGTTGGAATTGTTTGCCTCGCTTCACGGTCGGCGATCAAAACCCATATATACCATACAATTGTTGCACGAAGCTTAACTGATGACCAATACAAAAATGAATAGCCGCTTGGATCTGAAGAGAACAATTAAGCAATTGGAAATAGAGCAGGTTCTGGAATGGACGCTGTTAAAAGGAGAGTTTCATGCTGCCTGTGAGAGCCTTAAACCTTCAAGTCTGATAAAGGAAACATTCAAAGATCTGGCTTCTTCCCCGGATTTTAAGGATAACCTTCTCGGAACCACAGTTGGATTGGCAGCTGGAGGTTTAACTAAAGCGCTGATTACGGGAGGAACTCATAATCCATTAAAAAAGATTTTGGGATCCCTCCTTCAAATAGGGATCACCACCCTTGTGGCAAAAAATCCGGAGACAATAAAATGGATGGCCGGAAATATTTTCACATTTTTCAGCAGAAAAAGAGAAGCTAAAGCAGGGAAATCCCATGAGCGCTTCGTATAAAATACCCTTTTATGCAAAGACGGCCCTCATTTGTATCGGGCTGTTTGCTTTTATAAGTGTATTGTATATCGGTCAGAATATTATTGTACCACTTGTTTACGCCACACTTATTTCCATAGTATTAAGTCCAATCGTAAATTTCCTGGTGAAAATAGGACTAAACCGTATTCTGGCGATCGGAATTACCATAATAATTGTTTGCATCGTAGCCGTATCAATCATTGCATTACTTTCAGTTCAGGTAAGCAGGTTAGGTGATTCCTTCCCCAGACTCGTTGGAAAATTTAATGAACTTCTTCAGCAGACAGAAAGCTGGATTTCTGCACATTTTAAAATAAGTGCCTCACGTATCCAGGGGTGGGTTGAACTGACAAATGCAGAAGTCATAACCCGGTTTCGTTCCCTGATAGGCCAAACCCTGATCAACATTGGTAGCGTACTGGTTATATTGATTCTGATCCCTGTTTATATTTTTATGTTGTTATTTTACCAGCCCTTACTGATTGAATTCATCCATAAATTATTTCGGGCGAACAGGCTTATAGCTGTGGATGAGGTGCTTGCTGCGATAAAAAGACTCATTAGAAGTTACCTCGTGGGCTTGCTGACGGAGGCCTTGATTGTTGCCATATTGGATGCTTCCAGCCTGTTGATAATTGGAATTGATTATGCTATCCTGCTTGGAGTTATTGGTGCTCTTCTGAATGTTATTCCTTATATAGGAGGGATCCTTGGCGCCTCCTTACCTATTCTTATTGCGCTTGCCACCAAATCTCCGCTGTATGTATTGCTCGTGATCGGTGCATATATGATCATTCAGTTTGTCGACAACCACCTTATTATACCAACCATAGTAGCCTCGAAAGTTCAGATAAATGCATTGGTGTCTGTTATTGTTGTACTTGCAGGGGCTGCTTTATGGGGGTTACCCGGGATGCTGGTTTCCATTCCGCTGACAGGAATTCTGAAAGTTGTTTTTGACCACATTGATGGCCTGAAACCCTGGGGTTATTTGTTGGGGAATACCGTACCGGGAGCACCCAAAGCGATCTTCTTTAAAAAGAATAAAAAAGCGGAAGCGGTTTGAACCCCCAGCCGATAGTTGGACCGGAGGCTGAAAAAACTCCTGAATTAAAGTCTCCGGATAATGCAGCTTCGGTTTTTCAACCACATTCTTTTCCTTTATATAGATTTTTTCTTGAAGTCACATTACTCACGAAATTCACCGCCCGCTATTTTAAGGAAGTCTTAAAACCACCTTATGAGTTCAATGAGCTCATCAGGCAATGCTATTTAATAGGTTATAAATCATTCCCTTTAGTTTCGGTAACAGGATTCATTATGGGGCTTGTATTAACCATACAATCCCGCCCTACGCTTGCTGAATTTGGAGCAGAATCCTGGCTGCCGGCAATGGTGGCAGTCTCCATCATACGCGAGATTGGCCCAGTGATAACCGCATTGATATTTGCAGGGAAAGTGGGATCAGGAATTGGTGCTGAGTTAGCCTCCATGAAAGTAACAGAACAAATTGATGCAATGGAAGTATCCGGCATGAATCCATTTAAATACATAGTTGTTACGCGAATAGCAGCTGCAACGATTATGTTGCCGGCACTCGTAGTAATTGCAGATACCATTTCACTTTACGGAGCATACATCGGAGTCAACTTAAAAGGCGATGTGAACGTGCATTTGTTCTTATCCCAGGTTTTTGAAAAATTGGCATTTATAGATGTTTTACCGGCACTGATCAAAACACTGTTCTTTGGATTTTCGGTTGGATTGATAGGCTGCTATAAAGGATATAATTCAAACAAAGGAACAGAGGGTGTGGGAGAAGCCGCCAATGCCTCAGTTGTTTATGCATCTTTAATGATTTTTATTATTGATATGATAGCGGTCCAGATAACAAGTTTTATGATGTGACCGAAATGGAGAAAATACTTGTTGAAATAGAACATTTAAAGAAAGCATTTGGCAGTAAAAATGTACTGATGGATATTAATTTAAGAATAAAAGAAGGAGAGAACCTGGTGGTACTTGGTAAGTCTGGCAGCGGAAAATCAGTTCTGATAAAGTGTATGGTTGGACTGATTGAACCCGATGAAGGAAAAATAAGTGTTTTAGGTAAATGCATTGGCGACCTGAAGGAAGACGAATTAAATCAGGTCAGGAAGAAAATTGGCTTTCTGTTTCAAAGCGGGGCTTTATATGATTCCATGACAGTAAGGGAAAACCTCGAATTTCCGCTCAGGGAGTTGAAATCAAAAAAAGAAGAAAAGGATCAGTTGGTTGTAGAAGCACTGCAGCATGTTGGGTTGGAGGAGGCCATTGATAAAATGCCTTCCGAACTTTCCGGAGGAATGAGGAAGCGTGTTGGTCTGGCCCGCACCTTGATATTAAAGCCTGAAATCATTTTGTACGACGAGCCAACGACCGGTCTTGATCCCATAACCTCTAAAGAAATCAGTAAACTCATCATAGAGATTCAAAAAAAGCACAATACATCTTCGGTTATTATTACACATGATGTGGAATGTGCCCGGATCACAGGCGACCGGTTAGTTATTATTAAAGAAGGGGAATGTGTCGCCGAAGGGACATTTACGGAATTACAAAGTTCAAAAGATGAATGGGTTCGCTCATTTTTTGAATAGGATAGAGTCAACCAGTAATTAAATGCTAATAAATTAGAATGACAGATGAAGAAAGCAGGAAATAAAATCAGACTGGGAATATTCGTTTCCATAAGCGTAGCGCTGTTTATAGCCGCCATCTATTTTATTGGGCAACGGCAACAACTGTTTGGAACCACCTTCAGAATAAGCGGGATATTTAAAGATATCAGCGGACTTCAGGCTGGAAACAATGTCCGTTTCTCAGGCATTAATGTTGGAACGGTTGAAGACATCGAACAAATCACCGATACCACCGTAAGGGTTTACATGGTGATTGATGGACGCACACAGAAATTTATTAAGAACAATGCAAAAGCTGCCATTGGCTCCGATGGATTAATGGGGAATAAAATAGTCATCATAACTCCAGGCTCGGGTATCGCAAAAGAGATTGCAGATAATGAGGTCATACAAACGGCAATACCCGTAAATATGGATGACATTTTTGCCAAATTGAAAGTGACCAGTGACAATGCTGCAACAATGACTGGTGATCTTGCAGCAATAATGGGGACAATGCGTTCAGGGAAAGGCACAATCGGAATGTTGTTGATGGATACTGTATTTTCTCAGAATTTAACAGATGCACTCATCAATATCAAACAAGGTGCTGGAGGATTCCAGCAAAACATGGAAGCAGCCAAACATAATTTTTTTCTAAAGGGATTTTTCAAGAAAAAAGACAAGGACATCAATACCAAAAAATAAAACGCTTCAAGCCTGAAATCTGGCCGGCAAATTTATGACTCACTGGTAATTTAGGTCAGGCAATTAATCGATCAAAACGGATATCCGATCGCGAAATTCAGCACCAGATTCTGACTCCTCCAGGAGGAATTACTGAAATTAATCTGATTAACTACCCACCTCTCATTTTCCGGCAGCGATGGCACTCGTAGCGGGAATCCCAGGTCAAAGCGCAGAACAAAATACGTAAAGTCAAACCTTAGTCCCACTCCGGTTCCAACGGCAATCTCATTTTGAAATGTAGAGATATTGAATTCCCCGCCGGGATACAAAGGGTTCTTTCCGGCCAGCCAGATATTCCCGGCATCCGCAAAAATGGCTCCTTTGAGCACGCTGAATATAGGAAATCGGTATTCCAGATTACCCTCCAACTTGATATCCCCGGATTGATCTAGAAAAAACTTTCCCGCCAGACTATCGGGAACTTTATAGGAGCCTGGCCCCAATGAGCGCGCCTGGAAAGCCCTTATACTGTTGGAGCCTCCGCTGAAGAACTGTTTGACATAAGGCATTATGCTTGAGTTTCCATAGGGCAAACCTGCTCCCCCGTATAAGCGCACAGCAATTTTATTTTCTTTGTTAAGACTATAGGAGTACCTGTATTCGAGTGTAAACCTCGAAAACTGTGAATAATCATAACCGAACACTTTGTCAGATACCAAATGAAGCGTATTTCCGGAAATCTGTAATGTCCCCTGGAAATAATCCTGATTCGGACTCCTGGATCCAATCATAGAATTATAAGTATAGGAAAATGTAGAGCCGATAATGAATTGCTCCTGAAAACTCTGACTGAGATAGGGGTTCTCCAGGAGAAGGGAACGGAAAGCGTCAGTGGTGCTCAGCAATTTCGTAAAGCTGAAAGAAATCGGGTCCAGTTCAAATTCCCTTTGCGCGGTCGCTTTCCATTTATAACCAAAAGAAAGGTTCATGGAACTCATGTTGTAATAGAGCACACGCTGATCTAACTTAAACCCCAGGTCAATTTTTGTCTTAGGCAGGAACAGCGTAGGGGGGGGCTTTATATTAAAAGGGAGAATAAATTCAGGGAAATACAATTGGGAATTGGCACCTATTTCATATGAATTGTAACCACTCTCATTTCCCCCAAATTGTGTTTCAAAACTGCCGGTCAGGTTGACAACAAAGAGTTCTGCCCCTTTAAAAAGATTCTTGTCTTTATAGCTGACTGTCAAAGCCGGGCCGGTAAAATTGTCTGATTTGGTAATCGCATCGAGGTCGGCCGAAACGGATTTCCGGGGTAGAAGAGCTAAACGAACAGACACATCCAGCTTTCCTGACGAGTCGGGTGATTCCACAAAGGAGATATCAACATTCTTGAATGTACCCATTTCCATTAAATGATTCAATGTCTGGGTGTGATTTTTCCGGCTATATAATTCACCCTTTTTCAGATAAACTGATTTGAGAATAACATTTGGACGCAGTGCGCTGTCCCTGTACATAGAATCAGGCCCTTCTATATGCAGCGAGACAGTGTTGATAATATAGGCCCTGCGCGCTCTGGCTGGGGTAATGGGTTTGATAGTAAGAGATACATTTACCTGTTTACTGTTTGGTACACTATCTGCCTTGAACAACAGGTAATCAGTATTAAAGTAAAAAAATCCGGCATTTTTAAGTTCCTGTACAATCCTTACTCTTTCTTGCTTAAACAGATCCAGATTATACAGAACGTCTTTTTTGATGAGACTTTTTTCTTTAGTAGCCCGGATACTTATATCCAATGCACTGTCTCCCTCTGGAAATTTAACATCCCCGATCAGGTAAGGAAATTTAAGTGTTACAGTATAAAGGAACCCCGTTGTTCTCTTTTTTACAACCCGCTCAAAAATCACTTGAGAATGGAAATAGCCATCCGCTGACAAACGATTTTTCATCAACTCTGCAGTAGTTGCAGGATGTAGTTCTGTCATCAGAACAGGAGCTTCGCCCAATTTTGTTTTCAGGAAATGCCCCAAACCTTTTTTCTTTTCCTTTCCTGCAACAAGATAAATCCAGAGTTTGGGCCTTAAACCTAGAAACGAACCATTTGGCTTTGGGCCCTTTACTTTTTCAAGATCTTTTTTAACGGTGGTTTTTCTGAGAGGTTTTTCAGAATTATAGCGGATAACAGCTCCGGAGTACAACACTTCCCCCTTAGGCAATTTTTTAGTTATGTCACAGCCCCAAAGAAGCAAAATTGAATAGAGGATGAGTATGTAATAGTATATTCTCACCTCTTCACCAGTTGAAGAAACAGCTCCTTCACTTTATTAAAGTCCCTTGTAAACACAATTCCAACTCCCGTTTCAGTTAATTCACCTTCAATCGGATTCTCATAATCGGTTTTCTGGAACATCTTTAGTTTATACCTCGAGTCGGCCGTAAGCCTGTATTCGATCAGTACATTTCCGGCAAGTTCGCTGGCATTGTTTTCCTTTGCTTTTGCGCCTTCCACATCTACATTACCACCCACCTGTACAGTTACTTTATCTTTAAATAACTTTTTGGAAAGGCCCATATTTACCTGAGTTCTGCTTTCCATTTGCCCGCCTGAATAATCGTCAAAGGAATTTACGCCCAGGTTGACATCAACACCTTTAACATACTTCGCAGTAAAGGCGTTTAGTGGCTGTGAAAGGAGGCTGCCTGCACCTGATAGTGCGGCAGAGGAGACCCCATTCCCGCTTCCCCCTGAACTACTTAATGGATCCGTAGCTATAAAGCTGCCGATGCTGAGCAGGGCAAATACCTGTTTGCCCATTTCGTTTGCATCCGGACGAATTTGATTCAATTGGTTATCTACCGCTCCATTTAATGCTTCCCGCTGATCAGAGGGTTGTTGTATATCAAAACTGATTTCTGGTTTGTCCATATCGCCTTTAATTTTCACATAGACTAAAAAATCCAGGTTTGTCATATACATATTTTTCTGTGCATCACTCATCCCTGTCATCTGGCCTTCCAGCAGTCCCAGGGGGGCAGCTTTGACGTGATAGACAGCACTCAGGTCGAGGTATGCGTCCATGAGATCACCTGACCAGATTATCTTGCTGGCCGCATCAATTTTAAAATTCTTTTTCAAAAACTCATTCAGACTCAGATGATAGCTTCCTTCAGAAACAGTATAGCTTCCGGTCAGGCTTGTAGTGCCATTGCGGTCGAGACTAAAGTTGAGATTGGCATCTCCCCTTACGACTACAGAGTCACCGGAAACGGGGTCTATCAGTATTTTCAACTTAGTATTTTTGTCAACTTCAATTGTAGCAGTCACATCTATTCCCATGGCAGTTACAGAATCTGATTTAGCAGACGCTTTGCCAGTCCCCCCACTGTTCCCCGCGCTGCCCCTTAAAGCTAACGTATCAGTGAATTCAACTATACCTTTGCTTTCCACTTCCGCCTGGTTGTCATTGGGGCGAACATAAATGAGGGAGCTGCCCTTATTGAGTTTAGCTTTTATATTCAGCACCGGATGTGCTACATCTCCCTTTAAGGAGATGTCACTGCTGAGCAAAATCTTTCCATAGTACGTGGGATTATCCTTTTGGGTAGTGTTCAGAGCCAGAAAATCAGTTGTTTTCAGATGTAAATCATAACGTATATTTGTAAAATTCTGCAGGTCCACGTATCCATTAAGAGCAGCTGTGTTATTCAAAGAATCTCTCAGTTCAAAAGAGTTAAATTTTATTTTTTTGGATTCCAGTACAATGCTTGCATTGTCTATTTTCAGATAAGAAGCAATAATGCCTGGTTTCATTCCGGCCTTGATAAAATTCAGTTTTCCGGAAATGTCAGGGGCGCCGGCTGTTCCGGAAACAGTCAGTTTCCCATTCATTGATCCCGATAGGTCGCTTACCTCATGGAAAGTAAAAGGTTCTGCACTCCCCAGATTCAGATTTTGAATATCCAGCAGCAGGTGGAGGTTGTTTTCATTAACACCTGTCAAATAATAGCCTGACATAGTCAAATCATTTTGATTTCCGGTAACATTCAGTTTCAGGTTGTATTTATCAGCACTCCCCAGATTATCAGCATGCAGCGTCATCTCTCCAATAGCTGCCCCCTGGTAAACCAAATCCTTCACTGTCATATCTGATATAAAGCCGGTCGCATTTCCCTGTTTCCTTAAAGCAAATGTTCCATCAACAATACCCTTTATCAGGCTATCCTTATGCTCAATTATTCTGGAAATATCAGTGAGTGAGAAATGATTAAATTTTACCTGAAGCTCCTGAGCTGATTGCTGATGTGCGCTGTTTAAAGAATTTGATTGCTGATTTGCGCTGTTTACCGAAACTGATTCATTTCCCTGTGATAGAACGAACTGATGGACCAACAGACCTTGTTTCCCGTATCCTATGTAATTGCTGGAATCTATTTTCCAGTTAACCTGATTCAATACCAGATCAGGATTCAGGTGCAGCTGCAATTCTCCACGCGGTTGCTTTAGTACTCCACCAATAGAAATCAGTAGTGTGCTATCACCTTTTTTCGTACTGTCCTCTTTCAAAGCGTTCAATTGAAAGCTGGCTTCATTGTTCGCGACTACACCTCCGGAATTTATGTTTTCAATCCTTAGCTGAGCGCTGGAAACCGCTGCAACCTTAAGGGAATAACCCAAAGCTTCGGTGCTTGTATTCACGCTAAGCTTTAAACTGTCCAGCTCCGTCCCGGCATAGATGAGCTGAGGTACAGTTATTTCAAGTCCTGATTTTTTTGTGAAGCTGTTGTAGTTTCCCTTTATTTCGGATGGCAATAATTGCTGGAGCTGAGGGGCAAAAAGCTCTGCCAGTTTGCCCGGGTTTCTTAGACGGAGGTTAAAACCGAAATTCTGTACGGCGGCTTTTTCCTGTTTCTGTACAGTGGCTTGTTCCTGTATTTTATCAGGAGATAAGTCGAAATAAGTTTTCAATTGCTGAGCTACGACTTGCGGGATTAACTCCAGATTAAATGTTCCTTTCATCTCTGCACTCACCGGTCCGGATTGCAGAACAAGTTCAGCCAGACTATCCTTATAATCTGAACTAAGCAGGATAGAATCCAGGACATAGTTTGTATTGTTACTAACAATCATTCCATTCAGGAAGGAGAGATTCCCAATGATGTTTTTGTTCTTTTCTTTACTTAGGTCAGCCGAAAGTAATCCGCTTAATATCCTTCCATTCAGAGCTGCTTTCAAAATGTTGACATTCAATTCAGCTTGAAAATAGTTGGTGCTCAACCCTTTTCCTTTTACATCTGCGACAAGGCTGATTGGGCCGATATGGTCTGAGTGATGAATTAGTTCACCAACATCCAGATTTATCATACTCATATTGGCTGAATAAGATTGTTCCTCATTCCCTGTTTTCAGGTTTGTTTTTGCATTTATTTTTAATTCGCCAATTGTCGAGTGGAGTTCAACACCAATATCAAATACCTGAACATTTCCTTTCACCTGACCATTCATCTGAAGGAATTCGGGTAAAGAAATGGAAGCTGGAAGCATTCCTGAAGGCAATAGGATTTCAAGATCTTTTTTACCGGTTTTGAAGTCTATCAGGTGGATGTCAGCAAACATTTTTTTAGAATCACCCAGGCACAGGAATTCTCCTTTCAGTTTCAGAACGGTACTCAAGCCGGCAGATAATTCAAGGTTCTGGATCCTGAGTTTAGTTTCCGTCCCCTCTAAAGTAGTTTGTATATGCACCAGCGTATTTTGATTTTTTTCAAAAAGGTTTTGTTGAAGTAATGCCGGATGAATCAGAACAATATCCGAAAAAGCGATCGTTGAATTTTTTATATTAGCTTGTAGGTATAACCGGCTAATGGAGTCAAGCAGAGTACTAAGTGCATTGTATTTTACAGAAAGAGAGAAAGCAATCTTACTTTTCTCCGTTTGAAGTTCAAATTGATCGAGCGATAAATGTGTAGAATCAAAGTTGAACCGCGCATTGACCTGTGTCAGGTGGAGTCCGCATTTTTCCTGAACCTGCATTTGAAGCAGATTGAACGAACCTTTATGAGGGCTCACAAAAACATCCCGGCAATGAATTTGAAAATCAGACAAGGACAAATGGTTGGGGTCGAGACCTTCCTCCAATACTGCATTATTCAGGTTCTCATAATCAATAGACGTATTTGCGACATCCAGATTTGTTATGTTTAAGAACCAGGAAGAATCTGATTTCTGATCCGCTGGATTTGTTTGTGTTTTTTTCATTCCAAAACCATCCAGAACACACTTAAACGTCCCCAATTGTAATCCTGCATTTATTCCGCTTTGACCATCTGCATAGATGAGGTGAATGTCCTTTAGTTTTATTGTTGTAACTGAAAACCCCCAGGCCGGCAAAGTATTGGAGGACGTTTTTAAACTGTCCGCATGCTTCCCGGAAGAAAAAGCGTCCAGAATAAAAGAATAATTAAATAAGGAATCATGAACCGGACGTCTGATATGGCTTTTAAGATTTTCAACATCAATAACATTCAGCACTACTTTCTTTGAAAACAGATCGATCAGATTCACATCGAGCTTTAACAGATGTATATTCAACAGCGTATCCTTATGTAAATCTTCCACATATAAACCCTGCAGGACAATGGACTTGGGAAAGGTGATTGTAATTCTTCCCAGCGTAACTTTACTTTTTATTTTTTTGGGAAACAAAACCAGTAGCTTTTTGTATCAGGAAGTTCTGAACAGATGCCAATTGCAAGGCAAGGACTAAAACCAGAATTAAAGCGACAGCCACTCCGGTCAATCCTAAAAAGATTTTTAGAGCCTTATTTAAAATTACTTTATACTTCACGCTTATTCTTTCGTGCTGATGATGAACTAAAGATGTTTGTTTTTGAAGGGAAATGGATTACATAATTTTATTAAATACTTATAGTTTTCAGCATATAGTAATTGTGTAACTTATTTATAAAATAGTGCAACAGTCTCCGGATGGATATTTTTCATCTTTATTAACATTCTTCATTTAGAAATAAACCAGGTTGTGTGAAAGTTTTATCAGAAAGGAAAACAACATTTTTCTTGCTCCTTGCTATTGTCATCCTCGGTGTGGTATTGGCTGTTTTCTATTACACCAACAATAGGGTAAAGACAACAAATATCATGGTTGAGCA
>Ga0207067_10044_pt1 | contig 39209 bp, 30 predicted proteins | sample Alteio_BWMinCont_25_FD_153484 | JGI IMG/M metagenome (GOLD analysis project Ga0207067, IMG submission 153484) | Enriched cells from forest soil in Barre Woods Harvard Forest LTER site, Petersham, Massachusetts, United States -... | ecosystem: Environmental > Terrestrial > Soil > Temperate forest >...
GCGTAACCCTGGCCGTTCGATCAATGGTGATGTTGTTACTCGTCAAATCCAAAGGAATACCGAAGAGGAGTTCTGGGCGGTCAAGAATATATCGTTTGAGATTACTAAGGGAGAAGTCGTTGGGATTATCGGTCGTAACGGCGCCGGCAAAAGCACCCTTTTAAAAATTCTGAGCCGGATTACGGAGCCAACGGAAGGGCGGATCGGGATTAAGGGCCGTGTGGCCAGCCTGCTGGAGGTAGGAACCGGTTTTCACCCAGAACTAACCGGCCGAGAAAATATTTTCCTGAACGGCGCGATCCTCGGGATGACCAGACGCGAGATAAAAGCGCGATTTGATGAGATCGTTGATTTTGCCGGTATCGAGAAGTTTGTCGATACGCCGGTTAAACGCTACAGCAGCGGGATGTATGTCCGGTTGGCGTTTGCTGTTGCTGCTCATCTCGAGCCGGAGATTTTGGTTGTGGATGAAGTCCTGGCGGTCGGCGATAGCGAATTCCAGAAGAAATGTTTAGGTAAGATGCGAGAGGTGGCATCGGGAGGTGGGCGAACCGTCTTCTTTGTGAGTCATCAGCTTGCTTCAGTAGTGGCGCTTTGCTCCCGGACCTGCCTGCTGGATCATGGACGCTTGGTGGCGGACGGAGAAAGCCGCTCGGTCGTCGAGTTGTATCAAAAACAGAGCCCCATCTTGTCAGATTCGAGTTCGGCGGGATTGGCTGCAAAACGGCCCGGTCGAGGGAGCATGCGCTTCGAGTTTGTCCGCCCCGAGCAGACTATTTTCGAGCCGGCAGCCGAAAAGATATTCACCGTCCGCATTCTCACTAATGACGTGAACGAGGCACCCTGCCATGCGGCTCTTGCTATATTTAACGAAGACTATCAACAGCTCTTCGTTGTTGACACTCGTACCGGAGGCACGGTGTTGAATCCGGGCGAGCCGATCGAACTATCGTTCGTTCTTCGGTCGCCATGGCTGCGACCGGGTGAATATCGAATTGATGCCTTTCTCTGGAACGCTGGTGTCATCGATAAGTGGGAAGATGCCTGTCGTTTCGGTGTCTCTAGTAGCTTGCCTTATCCTGGCGCGATCCACGAAAACTCGATCAACACCAGTGTGGTCCTACCCGACTTCTCAATCGCGACAGCTCATACGAAAACTACTAACTAGTTCTGATCATGCCACTCCTTTCTGTCATTATTCCTACTTGCCACAGAAATGAGGATTTAGATCGCTGCCTGCGAGCCTTGACACGCGATAATCAAGACCTGTCGATTGGATCTGCTGCCCAGAATCTGAATGTCGCGGATCGGCTGAATTTCGATTATGAAATCATAGTCACCGACGATGGTACAACCTCGACGGCAGAAGCGATGCTGCAGACAGCATTCCCATTTGTCAGATGGGTTCAAGGTCCAAGACGCGGTCCAGCAGCGAATCGAAACCATGGAGCCAAGCATGCGCAAGGGGATTGGCTTTTGTTCCTGGATGATGATTGTATCCCGGATCCTGAGTGGATCAGGGCTTTTTTTCTCGCACCTTCAAGCACTAACTGCGGCGTTCTGGAAGGCAAGACCATCTGCATTGGACAAAAAAGCAGAGCGGACCAGATTTGCCCGATTAACGAAACTGGCGGTTTCCTTTGGTCATGTAATTTTGCCATTAGGCGCGATCTCTTCGTCCAAATCGAGGGGTTCGACGAAAGGTATCCGGCAGCAATCATGGAGGATTTGGATTTAACAGTGAGGCTGCGGAGGGCCGGGCATTCTATTCAGTTCGTTCCGGACGCGTTGATTGCCCATCCTTGGAGGCTTAGGCGTGGCCTCAAGTTTGTGCGATTACAGGCTAAGAGTATCGCCTATTTCGTCCGTAAGCATCCTGAGGCCAGGGTTATGTTCCCGAGGACGTGGGGCCTGACGAGGGCGACGCGCGCGCTCGTTAAGGAGTTTCCTTTGAACTTGTTCCGTTTTGGCGCCAAGGGTTCGTTTCGCGAATTAGGACTCGATCTAGTATTAGCGTCTTCTGTCGCCTGGTCGTTACTAAGGCGAAACGAGCCTCGAAATAACGGCGGATTTGGTATAGCCGATTCAAGCTGCATACGGCAGAGCGCATCGGCGCTAGAGGGACTGTATCAGAATCGAGCCGGTAGTCCTATGCACACGGTCGAAGCCATTATCCCGGTCTATAATGAGGCCGTTGATTCGATACTGGTTACGGTTGCTTCCTTAAATTCCCAGAGATACCGCATCGATCGTATTCTCCTCGTGGATGATGGCTCGACGCATCCGCCAGATTTCGATCTTGTTGCCAGAAGTTCGCGAATCCCTGTGTCTGTGCTCAGGATGAGCCGTAACGCAGGCATATCGGCCGCCAGAAATTATGCTGCTCGCCACGCTAAAGCCGACTTTTTGCTTTTTGTAAATTCCGATATAGAACTTTTTCCGGACTGGGTAGAGAAGACAGTAAATTTTCTCGCGGATCATCCGGACATAGGCCTGGCATCAGGACAAGTTTCATCAGATCAAAAGGGCCTGACGGCGAACTGGCGGAAATGGTTTTTAGATAACAGGGAAACTTGGGTCGACCAAACCCATGAGATACGCTGGGTGTGGGGTCATGCCGTTATCATCGCTACCAGCCATCTTTGGCAGGTTGGTGGCTGGAATGAATCAATGAAGCGAGCTTACGAAGATGTTGACCTAAGCCACAGGTTGCGGTCTGTGGGCTTGAAGACCTATCAGGTTCAAGGCGCCCTTGGCGTTTGCCACGACCTGTATAGCGTTCCGGATCTAGCAGCGAAAACGATCCGGAATTGGGGCTGGAGTCTCGATCCTTCCTATTCAGGGGACGCGTCTCTGCGGGCTTTCAACATGTTGGCAATACTAAAACATTTCCTGGTTATGAGTTTTGTACGAATGGGCGATAACCTCAGAGGGTTAAGGCTTACTCTGATACCGATCGACCTGGCCGTCGTGTGCTGCGGGTTATGTCTCATATTCAAGTGCAGCCTTCACCGGCTCCGGCTAAAGAGAGCGCAATAGCTTCCGGGCGTCCTCGGTTGGCGGCTCACAGGAATTCTTCACGGGATGAAACCAAAGGAATTCTTCCAGCGTTTAAGCCGGCGGATTGCACTTGTTCCGGGTCCCATGCAATTTGCTCGGAAGACGATCTTGAAATGCTTGGGTGCCCGCGTCGGTCAAGGAACGATTGTTCCGCGATGCGCGATGCCATGGCCTCATCAAGTCTCCCTCGGTAAAGACTGCCGTCTCGAAAAAGATGTCTATTTCAAATACGATGGATACTGGACACCTGGTCCTAGCATCATCATTCACGACCGTGTTTTCATTGGACGCGGCGTCGAGTTCAATATCCAGGGACGACTTGAAATCGGAAATGACTGCTTGATTGCTTCAGGATGCGTTTTTATTGACCATGATCATGGCACTCGTCTTGCCACCCTGATGAATGGGCAACCTAACACTGTCGGCGCGATCTCAGTGGGAAAGGATGTTTGGATAGGAGCCAATTGCGTCATCCTCAAGAATGTTCAGATCGGCGATGGAGCGATCATTGGCGCGGGTTCCGTTGTCACCAAGTCCGTTTTGGCCAACGAGATCTGGGCCGGCAACCCGGCACGGAAGATCAGATCAAGAGGAGACCCATATGTTAGCACGCGATGATCGGTGCGTTCCCGCATGTTAGGCGCTGGAACGACTATCCAAGCTTCGGCTCGTGTTGAAATGGGATTGCTCGCGATGTCAGAACTTGTTTATATAAACTTGTTTATTTTGGGGTCAACAGCTGAGGATATCTTTTAATTGTATGGCAACGGATTCCAGTGACAAGGACGCCAAACCAACGGCATTGAAGTCCAGCTCCCACATCGGATTTCTTGATCAGTGTCGTGGCGTGGCGATCCTGCTCGTCTTCCTAACCCACTGCATTACGGATTTTCCGGTCCGTCTGAAACTCGCTCTACACAATCCTGTAGGTGTCATTTCTGATTTTGCTTCAGGAAAATTAGATTCACATTTCTTACTCCAATTTCTCGCCTTTTATCCCTGCCGGCTCGGATGGTCGGGTGTTGCGGTATTCTTTGTGGTGAGCGGATTTTGTATCCATCTCAGCTACTTCCAGTCCGCGAAACCAAATTTCACGACCTTCTACGTACGCAGATTTTTTCGTCTGTATCCGGCCTATCTGTTAAGCATTCTTCTGTTTGGAATCTTGCTTCCTGCCTGTCGTTTCCCGCTGGCTGAGTTTATGCATTGGGACCAATTTGGTGCCCATTTATTACTCTGCCAAAATCTATGGCATTCATTCACCTGGCATATCGACCCGGTGTATTGGAGTATCGCGGTTGAGGCCCAGCTCTACCTACTCTTTCCGATTTTGCTGGTCGTAGTTCGTCGCTATTCATTTACGAATGCTCTGCTGTTGTTAGGGGCGGTGGAATTTGGGCTGCATCTTACAACCGTTCTGTTTTTCGAAGGCGGGGACCGCGTGCCCCCGGCTCTTTTGCGCAATTCGCCTTTTTTCTACTGGTTCAGCTGGGCGATCGGGGCGGCGATAGCCGACGCTTACCTCAAAAGGAAACCTCTACCATTTCGGGGAATTTCGCCGCTGGTGTGGCTTATCGCTGCGATCGCTACCAGCGGTTTCTCAGCGACAGAATTTAGTTTTTCTTTCTTTGCGCTCTCGACCGCTGCTATTCTTGCACGACACCTCTCGGGATCGCGTAGTAAAGAGAACATGTCATTACTTAGTCGCTTTCTCCGGTTGACCGGCACCTACAGCTACAGCATCTATTTGATTCATTATCCAATCATCAAGGTTGTGGTTTCATCCTGCGGCCGGATTTTACCGGGTTTGGAAAAACATCCCATACAGATTTTCTGTGCCGGATTGAGCAGTTGGCTCATTATTTTTCCCCTTGCTGCTTTGATTTATCACAGCGTTGAAAAACCTGGAATTTCACTGGGCCGAAAACTGTTAGCCAGTTGGTGGCAACGCCTCGCGGATCGTTCTTCAGCCAACACGCGCTCGGCTGCCGACATTGTGTCCGGTCGCCCAGCTTAGAAGGCTCGCGGGACTTGGCTACCCGCGCTTTGGCGAACTAGCAAGCATCACTTGACTGCAAACGGCAACCCTCATCGCGACAGCTGCAGCTGATCCAAAAGTGAGTTCGCGACGACCAGCAGACTTAATATCTTTCACATTTTTCTCGTGCCTTTGATCGGAGTTCTCGTGATCTCGACCGCGAACGAGCAAGAGCGCTCTCCGTTTGCGAAACGACATTTTGCATCGGCCTGGCCCCGGGGCCAAGAAAGCAATCAGGAAGGCTTTTGCACGCAGACGAAGTCCTTACCCCATTTCTCGATAGAGTAGCCACAGCTGATCATTAAAGAAACTGCCGCGGTACGATCTGACTGGGACAAATGACAATGCTCGAAACATACTAAAGCAGGCGCGCTTGAATCGAAAGGAAAGGTCTTCAAGACCTCGTAGTCGTAACCCTCTGTATCAATCTGAAGCAGATCGACCTTAGTAGTGCCGTTCTCTTCCAGCAATGCTCGTAGAGGAAGCGTCCTCACAACCCGCTCGCGTAACAGCGAAACACCGCCATCGCCCAGGGCATTACTAACCTTGCGCTTTGTCAAATGACGCCAGTTCCTCGAAGTATGGTGGAAGTTCGAGGAAACTCTCTTTCGCCTGTGGATCGATGTAGTAGATCGGCATCGCACCGGCTGCAGAAGCAATGGCTACGTTCGCCAGGATGCAGTGGGAGGAGCCAGAATATGTCTTTTGAAGGCGCTCAAATAAGTAAGGAATAGGTTCTATCAACAATGCTTTGCCTCGTCGGTTATACCGAATCAGACGGTAGAGTGGATCACCGCTTTTGCCATCATCCGCGCCAACTTCGACAACGACCGTCGCGGGGCAGTGCCTGAGCGCGAATTGTAGGCGAATAGGCAGCAGAAAATCCTTCAGTTTACTGAGTAACCAACTCCGTGGTGACGCGTGAGCTCCTCTCATGCCAGTGGTTTCAACTGGCTTAGCAGCACGTTTGTCACCGTGGTGAGGCTGAAATGCTTTTCACATTCGTCTCGCGCGCGTTGACGAAGTTTTTGCGGACCTGATCGCATACACTCAATTGCTGTTTCTGTAGCCGTTAGGAATCCCAGAACATTTCCGGCTGGGTACCTCATACAAACCTCGTCGCTGAGGATTTCAGCAGAGCCGACGACGTCAGAGGCAACAACCACCATCCCGGCGGCGAGTGCCTCGCCTACAACGATACCCCCCGGTTCGTAGTGGCTCGGCACCAGCAAAACGTCTGAGTTCTCCATCTCCTTGATTACCTCGGGATGAGGAAGACTCTTCTTCCAGACGAGACGTTCGGATCGCGTATGGGCGAGAAGTGGTTCGTAATTGGACCAAAGTGAACCAGAGCCGACGATGGTGATGATGACGTTGGGGTGCTTCGCCAAGATCTGAGGTGCGGCTTCAAGAAGCAGCTCGATCCCCTTTCTAACACTGATTCTGCCCACGAACAGTAACCGAATCTGGCCGTCTGCTCGGCCCTTGCAGGCAGAGATCTGGTCCAGTTGGATGGGATGGTAGACGACGCCAAACTTGGCGTTATCTAACCGATAATCCCGCTTTAACGTTTTATTGAAGACGTTGCTCATACCGATAATCTTTCGTGCCAAACGCAGATCGCGAGCTTGTATGCGGGACCTGACTTCGAGATAGAGACTCCGAAATTGACGCCACCACCACGGTTCGCATTTGCGGGCAATGGACTTCTCTCGGATGCAAGCCTGCCGTTCGCCATCGGCATGGACACAGGGATAGATGACTATCGGTAGGTGAGCGGCATATTTACGAAGTCCGAACAGTTCGATTTGTGAGAACTGAACCACAACATCGAATGGGTCTTGGGCATGTTCGGCCGTGAGCTGAGAAACTAACTTTTTTCCTGCTTTAAGTCGCTTGATGAAACTGGCGATAAATGCAATCCGGCGGTCTCGAGAATACCACTTGCCCCATTCCCAGGTATAAGGAGATAGAATAAAGCGGGTCTTTTCTAGCACCGCTTCCGAGAAAAGTTTCTCGACTTCCTTACGAGGTATCCGCGAAAAAACCACCAGCTGGCAATCTTGTGCGGATAAGCCTGTTACCAGCTGAGTCGCCATGCCCGGCACGCCGCCCCCTGGTCCGACGTCACTAACCCAGGCTATCCGAAGCGGCTTCGCCCGAGCCTTGTGCGGCTCGGGTGCAGTCTCGTTTTCTATCAAAACAGTCATGGCGGAAGGACAAACTCGGTTTCGGATGCACGCGCTACCTGGCGGTTTGCGGGTACCTGTTGGTTGGGTGCTGATTCCTGCTTCGCCAAGGACTGTAATTGTGCCGGCAACGAAGCATCGAACTTCCAAGCAGGCTGCAATTGGAGTTCATTCACGAGAAGAGCCTTGTCCCACTCATCCTTGCGGAACGCTTCAATCACCAGTACCGAGCCGAGCGACTTCCTGCTGACCGTCGTGGAGCTATTCGAGATCGATGGAAGTGATTCTGAAGTGGTAAACAGTATCCCCGGGCGATCAAATTGTTGGACCGGTCCAACCGGTAGCGGATTGCTGTCGATCTGGCGCGCGTCGACCTGATGTGTAACCGAGACGCGAGCGGTTTCGATCGTCGGGATTGCCACCAGTTGGGCTTTGTTCTCTGTATCCACGACAGAATAACCCCGCTTGATAAGCTCTTGCTTGGCGGCTTCTGCCGCTTCCGTAGCCATGTTCGCATCGTCGACGTACGGATTGGGGATCACGACGATATTGGAGCGGTCTATCGCTGCCTTACTCTGACCGTTCTGCGGATGCGATTTAGTCGCTACCGTAGGCAGGTTGCTGCAACCGGCCATAACGACCACGCCGAAAGCAATCGCTAACAGCCGCTCCGTTGTTGACCGGCATCGCGGTCCTTTAGTTAGTGCAGGGCTGCTCATCGGTCGTTCCTTTCCTTTCATTCGCCATTGGGTCGTGCCGCCGAGAACGTCCCCTCCCCGTCATCGGTAACGGGTGTCTGCCTTCTTCCGATTCGGCGCGCGCTCTTCGTTCTCTGGTAGTTAAGTGTTGCCAACAATCCTAGTAACACGCTGGCGTAGAGCTGCAGCGAAGCGATTTGCAACGGGAAATCGACTAGGGCGTGTACCAAAACAGATCCAAGCGCCAGGAAAACGACCATGGCGAAGGTTCGAACCTGCCGGTCCCAGCGACTGGCCAAACGGTAGAATGTCCAGACCGCCGGGATAACGGTGCTGCTGAAAAGCAGAAACCAAGCGACTGCACCGCAGACGCCCCACTCCACCAGAGTTTCCAGATAATCTTCGTGCGCATACTCCCAGATACCCATAATCTGTTTTCCCACACTATTCGTGAAGAATGGAAAAATGATCTGAAAAGTAGCCGGCCCAAATCCCCACAAACCGGACACTGGTAGAAGGCGTTTAATAATGAGATCGTAGACCACAAAGCGACCACTAGTTGCGATGCTGTTTGCCAACTCTGTCCAGTGTTCGCGAGCTTCGTCGAACCCTACCGCCCAAACTAACAGGCTCACGGCGATGATAAGGATGAGCGTGATTCCACCGATTCGGCGTTTGCTCAAAAAGGCTTCATCGACGCGGGCCTGTTCCCGCAGTTCCCAGAGAAGAAATAGGAAAACCATCAATACACTAATAAGCGTGGCGGCACGCGAAACATTCACGAACGCGCTCACGAACGTGCCGAGTGAAGCCAAAATCCAAAATACTCGCGACCGATCCGATCGCTTCCGCCGCAGCGCGCAAAGCATCTTTCCGGTAATCAATGGGAGTACGATGTTAATAAACGCACCGGCGTTCGCGTGGTAGCGATAGGTCGCGAAGAAAGTGGATCCACAATCCAGATTGGTCTGCCAAAAAATAGCTGGTGCACCCATCACTCGCTGCAATAATCCCAAAATCATGATGCTCACTCCGGTGAGACTCATCACCAACCACAGTCGGTCCCGCCAACGCGGGTTAGCGGCTGCGTCCATCGCTACCCAAAAGGCGCCAAATAGACCCGTGATCAGCAGCATCTGACGGAAAGATGTTTCTTGATCAACCGTACCGGGGAGCCAAGTGATAGGTTGCTGGACGTTATGGAAGTAAAATACCGCCGGGTCATAAACCAGCTTTGGGTTCCACGTCATCAGCCAACCCTGAGCGAGGAGAAAGAGGCTCAGCAAAGCGGTCAGCCAATGGATCCTGGGCCAGCGACGACGCAAAACCAGAGAGACCGCGAACAGGCCAATCAGCGCGAGCAAGGCCCCTGTCAGAATTTGTTTGGTTAAAGACGTGGTCGTCCCATATGCCCAGGGCGCAAACACTAGCAGTGTGGCCAGCCACCACCGAGGGATATCCTCCAAGAGCTGTTTCCCCCCGCCCCACAGCCGAAACCGTCGTACCAGACGCTTCCCTCCCTCTGACTTCTCAGCAGAACGTCTGCGCCTTGCGGGCTGCCTGTCGCCGTTTAGCGCGCCAAAAGACGAGTGCAAAACTAACATTTCATAAAAAAAGCCGATTGTCTGATGAATCCTCACTGGCCGCATTTTAGTAGGCAGAGGTAGGCGGACGGAAAATCTGTTTTACCGTCTCCAGCACAATCTTGAGATCCCGCCAAATGGACCAAAACTCTAGGTAGTTCGTATCATACTTCACCCGCTCGCTAATGTCCGCCTGAGTAGTAACTTCGCCGCGATAACCCCGAATCTGGGCCAATCCGGTAATACCAGGTTTAACAAAGCTTCTGACCAGGTAGGATTCCAAAGCCTGGCAGAATTGCCGGTCGTGAATCAGCATGTGGGGCCTTGGTCCGACAATGCTCATTTCGCCGCGTAGCACGTTGATGAATTGCGGGAGCTCGTCCAGACTGGTCCGTCGCAGCCACCGCCCTGCCGGGAAAACTCGCACGTCGCTCGACGTCGCTTGCTTACAGGATCGCAGCCTTGGGTGCATGGTCCTGAATTTCAAAATTCTGAACCGGTTCCGGGAAAATCCTGCCCTGGTTTGCATGTAGAAGAGTGGGCCGGGTGATTGCAAACGATGGATAATCGCCACTAACAGCATTAGAGGCGGCAAAATAAAAAGAACCACCGGCAGGCTAATCGCCAAATCCAGTGCCCGTTTGGCCAGCCGGTTGATCGGTTCTTCTAATGGCTCTTCCCGAACGGTGATGAATTCGATGCCATAGAGATGGAAGAACGAAATCGGATGTTTAAATAGTTCCGGCAAATTGTTGACCACCAGCAGGCGAGTTCCTAATCGATCAGTCAACTTCACAATCTCTTCGAGCCCGTTGCGCTCCCGAGGCAGCTCCAGCAGGATGATCTGCTTAATTTTCTCGCGCTGGATCGTGCGCGTCAATAGCTCCAGGCTTTCTGTACTCGCCAGTTCGCTGGTTGCTTGATAATGGTTGGAGCCCTCAAGAAAGTTCGTGATGTCCAGGCCCAATTCCGCGGTCTGCTGGCACCAGAGTTTCATCTCGCACGCTTTCTCTGCCGGACCAACTAACAAAACCTTGTACTGATGATGATCCGAGAAAAATGTCCGCCGGAGGAACTTCGGCAAATAGCGGTGCGAAATTAGAAAGATCAAATACAAGAGCGGCAAAAAGCTGAACAGGAAAAGACGCGAGATCTTTGGGTCCTTTAATAAGACCAGCAGCAGAAGGATCGCCCCCGCGATATACGCCACGTTTTGAAGAGCCACCCGGTGACTACCGGAGAGATCACACCGCGCGATTTGCTCACCCGTCTTACTTGTTTTCAGACTGGCGACGCCTAGCCCGGCGGTCGCGGCGATTTGGTAAAGCAGATATTGGCCTGTGTCAAAAGGATCATCCGGGTGAAACAGGATCATGACCAGCCCGAGGTAGCCCCAAAATAACCCGGCTAGTACCAGAGCAAGTATCAGATAGTAAAGGTTTCTAAATCCCTTGAACCTATTATAAACCATAAGAGCTCCCTCAGCTGCTGAACTACCTCTCTTTTCTCTGCGGGTACTCCCCGAGACCGCGGCTAACCCACGGCTTCGAGTAACGCCCGCATTTTATCCAAGAAAATTTCTCGACTGAATCTGAGCGCGCTCCGACGGATGGTTTGGCTACACCACCGGATTTTCTGCGATCGACGGACGGCATCCGCCAGTGATTCGATCGTTTGAGTTTCGAACAGAATCCCGGTCTCCTCAGGGATTACAGTTTCCAAAGCACCCCCGGCACCGAACGCGATCACTGGCCGCCCACAAGCCTGAGCTTCGACAGCCACGATGCCAAAGTCCTCGAGTCCCGGGAAAATGAGTGCGCGACACCCTTCCAAATAGCTTTTCATCTCGGAATCGGTTACTTGCCCCAAAAAAGTGATGGTTGGTCCTGCGAGAGCCTCGAGACGAGGTTTGTCCGGTCCGTTGCCGATGATCACCAAACGTTCACGGAGCCGGTTGAAGGTTTCGATTGCTAGGTCGATTCGCTTGTAGCCAATCAGGCGCGACAGAACTAGGTAATAGTCGCCCGAGTCCTTCGTCGCAGAAAATCGGTCAACGTTGACCGGTGGATGAATGACCGTCGATGCACGGCCATAGTGTTGCCAAATCCTTTCCTGAACACATCGCGAGTTAGCGACAAATTGATCAACCCGTTGCGCACACTGAAAATCCCATTCACGCAAAAGCGCGAGAAGACTCTTAGCGATCCTGCGCAGGATAGAATTACTAACCTCCAAGCTGAGATAGTTGTCCGTATTCCAAAAAAAACGGGGCGGCGTATGGCAATAACAGATCGTCGCGGTATTCCGGGTGACGCGAATCCATTTTGCGAATCCGCTGCTGCTAATCCACGCCACATCCGCATCGACAGGCTTAAGCGAGCGAAAAGCCAAAGGGTAGACTGGAAGAAACTTCTTGAAGCTGTTCCGGATTCCCGGCAACCGGTTCGCCCAGCTGTTGACAATGGTTTTTCCCCTAAACTCTGGTAGAAGCCGATCCCAATCGGTCGTGCTGGTATAGATCGGCGCGTCCGGGAACGCTTCCACCATCGCTGCGACCACGCGCTCGGCTCCGCCCATCTGGATCAGATAATCATGGACAATCGCTAACCGCATGCCCTGCCCTTCTCGTATTAGAAGTCTTCAATCGCGTCCCCGTCGCGACCGATACGCTTTTATCGATGAATGTTGTCCAGTCACTTAATACTCGCTCTAGAGCGAAGCGTTGGGCTGCTGCGTCCCTGCCGCTTCTTGCGAGCATTTCAGCCCAGCGCCGGTTAGTCAGGAGCTTCCCTATGGCGCTGACTAACGCCCCCGAATCACCAGGGTCCACGAGAATCCCCGAGACCCCATCTTCGATGATCTCAGCAGGTCCACCGCATCGGGTGGCAATCACCGGTTTCCCCGCTAGCTGCGCCTCGACGATTACCCGGCCGAAAGGCTCCGGCGAGACTGAACAATGCACAACCAGATCCACCGCTTTCAGAAACGGCAAAATATCGGCCTGAAAACCGGCGAAATGGACCCGGTCGGCGACATTCAATTGTTCGGCCAGATTCGCCAACCCGCGCTTGTACTCTTGGTCTTCCTCCGTGAAGATAGCATCCCCGACAATCACGGCCCTAACCTCGGGCAGTTTCGCCAGCGCTTGGATCAGGATTCTTTGTCCCTTCCATTCGGTAATCCGTCCAAACATTCCGACCAGCGGTTTTCCCTCACTTCCAATCGCCTTTCTCAAGTTGGTCAATGTTTCCGACGTCAGGGAATCGGAGGAAAATCGCTCAATCAGAAATCCGTTGGGTACTACCGTTAAATTCCGATTCCTTCCTCCTGCCTGTCGATAGGCTTCCGCGGTTGCCTCAGAATTGGCGATAATCCCGGTAGCAAAATTAGCCGCGGTAACTAACAACCAACGATTGAATGGGTTGAAATGCTCGGCACTGAGAATGTCGTGTAGATGAAATAGAAACGGCTTTCGCAGAATCCGCCCCACCAGGGCGGTTATCACCAGCGCTTTAGCAGTATTTGCGTAGAGAACGTCGAAGGCTCGGGCGACTCGAAGGGTGCGGATCAATAAACCAAGAAATGCAGGGAAAGCCAAAACATAGGCCATAGCCTTTGATTTCTTACTAACGTTTGTTGGTAGGACAGGCCCGCCAACCCGTTCTCCGACAACGATGGTATTGACCCCTCCCTCCTCGAGTAGACGCTGAAAAGGGCCCGGTTCAAAAAGCAGAACCGCGCTGCGTCCTCGGAGATGAACCGCTAGGTCGGCCAAGCAGAGCTCAGCTCCACCAAGCTTGCCTGTCTGATCCACAAACAAAATACTGTGAGCCACATTCACCGCGAGACTCCTGCTATGTCTCGCCCGCGTATCGGTTTCGCAGGCGAGAGAATCCTGTCATTCTGTTTCTGTTAGTCGGCTCTGACTCTTGCCGATGGGCCTGATCCTCTTCTTGGCGATCGTCTTTTCGCTCTTTCTTCGTTGTCCCTGAGCCAGAGCGCCTCTCGGTTAGCTCCACTTAGCTCTTGCGCTACTTTCCGTGCTCATCCTGACGCAGATCTTTTCTGTCCGCACGGAGGTCCTCTTCGGCGCTCTTTATCTTTGCTTGTTCGGCATCGATCTTTGCTTCTACCTTCGCAATCATCGCCGGGCTCTGGCCCGTTATTCGGAAAATCTTCAGCAGCTCCTTGTCAAACCTGAGGACGGTTTCGTCAACCTGGAGTTGGAGGGAGTCAGCCCTGATGTCCTTTTTGTCCTGCCTAATGTCCACAGGAGAGGTGACCTCCTTGGTATCGCTCAGCGAATTGGCCGGGTTGTAGGTTGGCGAGGTCAATGCCACCGACACCGGGACCGTTCGTTCGGCGTTTCTGAGCATTCCGGGAAGATGCTGAGCGATTGCACCGGACTCCTCCGGATGCTGACTCAACGCGAAACTTACTCGGCTCAAGATCACCAGCTGTTCATCCCGGCTGGCACCCGAAACAGCGGCATTGAGAATGGCAGCGCCCAAACTCGGATTGCCTCGAATCGCGGCTACGACCACCGCGCCCCGTTCGTCACTCGGTGCGAAGGCCAACACCGACTTAATCAAAGTCGCGGCCTCAACCGATTGGCTAGGCTTCAACGTTGCGAAGGCTTGGCGAACAAGCACAAGACCCTCGTTATAATTTTTACTGCTAAACGCCGCGGAAATCGCGGCGTTACTTCCACTCTCTTCAGCCCATAAAGGGCCAACGGAGGCCAGCGTCATGCACAGGAACAGCACTCTACCAATTTTCATCAGATTTCTCCCTCAATACTGGTTTACCGGGACGACAACAGGCAATTATGGAAAACATAATTAATATTGTGATTCCGTAAAAATCTGGACTGTTGTATCTATTTTGCTCTACGATGACAACAAGTCTTTTTGTAAAAACTGAGAAAATCTGGAATAGCCATAGATCGAAGCCGAACCTGAGGAATAGATTTTCCGCGTAAATGGCACGATGAAAGAAAACCTTTCCGAGCTTATCGTTATGCCCTCCGGCAAGGAACGGGGCGGCGCCGAGGAAGCGCTCTTGCAATATGTCAGCTATCGGGTCGGACAGGGCGCCCGACCTCGGATCGTACTGCTCGAGTCTGGCACTTTGGGCGAGGCGCTCACGGCCCGCGGCGCTATTGTGATCGAAATTCCTGCAGGCCGGTTGCGCTACGTCTGGCGCTGGATTCTCACTGCGTGCAGAATAGCCCGAATCGCACGGCAGGAGCGGGTTAATCTGATCTTGAGTTGGATGGTAAAAGGCCATGTGTACGGCGGAGTTGCCGGCCTGATAATAGGAATTCCCCGAGTTTACTATCAACTCGGCTTACCGGATCGGAGCCCGGTTGACCGAGTCTGTCGCCTGGTTCCGGCCACCGGTGCGCTTGGCTGTTCCCGTTTCGCCACATCGGAACAGCAGGCAAAGGTCAGCTATCGAGTTTTGAGTGTCCCGCTCGCCGCCGACATCGGCCGGTTCCAAAAGGTGCGCGATTTATCCATACCGCAGCTGAAGCGACAGTTGGGATTCGATCCCGAGCAACCGCTGGTAGGAATCGTCGGCCGATTGCAGCGCTGGAAAGGGATGCATGTTTTCGCGGAAGCGATGGCCACAGTCATCCAAAGTCGCCCTGGCTGTCAGGGAGTCATTGTTGGAGGTCCGCACGATCTGGAGCCGGCCTACGCGAAATGGCTGCGAGAACGCGTTAAAGCGCTCGGCTTGGACGGGAAGGTTACTCTGGTGGGCAAGCAAACCAACGTTCCCGAATGGATGCAAGCGATGGACATCTTTGTCCACGCATCCAACCGAGAACCGTTCGGTATTGTCGTTGTCGAGGCCATGTCCCTGGGCAAGCCGGTGATAGCAACCAGGCCGGGTGGTCCCGAGGAAATCATCGAGGATCAGAAGAACGGAATCCTGGTACCCTTTGGCGACGCAAAAGCGATGGGAGACGCTATCCTGAGCTACGTGTCGCAGCCCGAGCTCGCCGCCAGAATCGGCTCGGCGGCCAGGCAACGCGCTTTGTCGTTCACCCCTGAAGTCTTTGGGTCACGCGTCGTTGAATCGTTACACGTTCTTTGCGACAACCAGGGGATCCGTTCCGCTGCTGAACCCAGGCATCAATCAGGGCCGGAACTGATCATCACCCCGTCGGGCCAGGATCGCGGCGGTGCCGAACAATCTCTTCTCCAATATGTCCGCGCCCGTCAGCGTTCCGGAGGGAGGGTGCCGGTAGTGGCGCTGGAACAAGGCTTTCTGCTCGACGCACTCTCCAGTATCGGAGCGGAGGTAATCTACATTGAAGCAGGAAGGCTGCGACAGATTCATAAGTGGCTGGCCGCGGTTTGGCGGATTGCGACCGAGGCGAGGAGACGGAAATCTCGCCTTATCCTAAGCTGGCAAACCAAAGGCCATTTGTATGGCTCGCCCGCGGCGCTCCTGGCTGGCATCCCTGCCATCTATTTCCAACGCGGATTGCCGGATAGCAGCATGATTGATCGACTCTGTAGGTCGCTCCCGGCCGCAGGCGCGCTTTGTTGTTCGGAGTACGTTGCACGTCTGCAACAGCAAAGGATTTCTTACCGGGCAATTGGCATCCCTTCTCCCGCTGACATTGCCCGGTTTGATGCAATGCGTTCGGTCTCAAGCGAATCACTTAAAATTAAATTCGGTTTCGCTCCGGACCGACCTCTCATCGGGATTGTCGGCCGTTTGCAACGCTGGAAAGGGATGCATGTGTTTGTCGAGGCGATGGCCGAGGTTTTTCAGCGGATGCCGCTTTGTCAGGCAGCGATCGTCGGCGGTCCGCATGATTTGGAACCGGATTATGCCGGGTGGTTATCGGCCGAAATTCGCCGGCGCGGTTTAACCGACCGAATTCGGATGGTCGGAAAACAACGAAATGTTCCGGAATGGATGCAAGCCATGGACGTCATCGTGCACGCATCGGATCGCGAACCTTTTGGCATCGTAGTGGTTGAGGCTATGGCACTCGGTAAACCCGTTATTGCTACTAAACCCGGAGGCCCGGAGGAAATCATCGAAGACAAGAAATCGGGTCTGCTTATTCCCTTCAACGATCCGCATGCTTTAGCAGAGGCAGTTCTTTTCTATTTGCAGCATCCCGGCGTTGCCCGGGAGATGGGCGAAACCGCGCAAAAACGATCGGAACTTTTCTCACCGGATCGCTACCTGGAAAAAGTAACGCATGCCATCAGAGAACTGACAGGGAGGCAAGAGCCGAGTGCAATATAGGAAAAGCGGCAGCCGACCAGGGTGTTGAGTGATCACTTACCTCTATCGGCAGCCGGCCATAAATAATGCCAAGGTTAGTTTCTACTCGAACTGATTCAACTATTTCACTCTGCAACAATGACCTGATTCTGACCAGAGTTGTATGTGGCCGCGTCTTAGCATTGCAATCTCCTGGGCCATTTGGTTATGGTTCGGGTTCGTGAAACAGTCCTCCTTCCAGGGGCAAGTTATTTGGGGTTCCTTCCGCAACACTTTCGCCGGCAGTTCAGGGCGAGAGCGAATTAACTCGTTGGTCTTGAGCGCTGCGTTTGTGCTCCTTCTCTTTGGCGGCGAACCCAGGGCCGGTGCCCAAATCACTATCCTGCATAGCTTTGGAGACGGAAGCGTCGCGGGGGACGGAGCAGTACCCGAGGCAGGTTTGATCCAAGCGCCAGATGGTAATTTTTATGGGGTGACTTATGGTCAAGCAGGTAAGACGGGCGTTGGCGGGACTGTCTTTCGGATGACGCCGGCAGGCGTGCTAACCGTCATTAAGCGCTTTCCGAGTCAGCCGTTAAATGCCCCGGATGCCCCATTACTCTATTACAACAACATGCTGATCGGAGTAGTGCAAGATTCGCCTACGAAACCCAACGGAGCACTGTTTGCGGTGACAGGATACCCTGATGGACCCTGGGGCAAGTACTTTTTTCACAGGTTCACCGGTATGCCAGATGGAACATTTCCGGTAGGAGGTGGAGGTCTCATCTTAGGCCCAAACGGAGACCTTTATGGAACCACTAACGGCGGCGGGAGTGCCGGACAAGGTACAATTTACAAAGTGAATCCTGTAAGCCACAACTTTAGGGTCGTCTACAGTTTCACCGACACCACTGGTGCAGGCGTTTTTCCGAATACCGCTTTAGTTCGGGCCAACGACGGCAATTTCTATGGAGGTGCGGAAGGACTGTTCGGTGGCGAGATTTTTGAGATGACGCCGAATGGTCAGGTGCAAGGGGTCGCCGGGTTAACTGGTAATCAATTCCTGACAGGCCCGTTGACCCAGGGTAGCGATGGTAACCTCTACGGAACCGCGGGGGGGCTCTACCAACCTATTCAGATTTATCCGGATATGGTGTTCCGGTTCACGACAGGCGCGGGCGGAGGGGTTCAGTTTCTTGTTTCGGAAGGTGAATACGGCCAGACAATGGGCGTGATTCAAGGACCTAATGGCAACCTTTATGGATTGACCTACTCCGATGGAACGGCGGGAAAAGGGACCGTTTTCGAGGTGTCCACCGCTATTCCTCCTTTTAACGTCTTCCATAATTTTGGCGATGGAACTGTCCAGAACGACGGCGAGAATCCTGTCGGGACTTTGGTAGTGGGCTCAGACAATAATCTCTATGGTACAACCGGCGGGGGAGGATCGGCTGGGCTTGGTACGGTGTTCAGGATCAGTCCCTAGATTCCGGTCCCTGGAACCGAAGATGGGAGATAGGAGTCAGGCCGTAGGCGAGCATCATTCCGTTTTTCAAGGACGAGGACGGTTCGAAGTTATACGGACGTCTGCTAACCCAGTGGCCCATACAGCGCGTTATAAGTCCCGATTGGTTCATTCTTGTGAACTCCCTGTGTATAGATCGTAACGAATCGGTATCCCCGAGAATCTAATAACGAATCAACCTCACACAGACGGGTATGGCCGGACACAAGAGATCGTGGTGCCCCAACGCGATGGAACTCAAAAAAGATGTAAGGGATCGTTGACGGATCGAGATATCGGCCGCAGCCGTCCAACACCTCCATTTCAAATCCCTCAACATCGATTTTCAGAAAATCGATTCGCTCCAGCTTTGTTTCGTCGAGAAATTCGTCCAGGCGCGCGGTTTTAATCTTCTCTTCACCGGCTGGCTCTACGCGCAGACTATCCGTCAGCTCGGCAACTAATGTGTTCTTTTCTGAGCTGGCAAAGGTTCGGATAACGGCGGTGCCGGTCTGATTTGAAGCCGCTATCGGATGAAGCCTTACTCGTGGTTCGGAGCTCAACGCTTGTTGCAGGCGACCAAACGTTGCTTGCACCGGTTCTAACGCATGGATGATGGCAGACGGAAAATGGCGTAAGAACAACTTTGAGAAATCACCTTGATTAGCCCCGACATCCACGACTGCTCGAAATTTTTGAGGAGCTGCCAATTTCTCCAGGTCATCGAACAGATCCACGCCCCATCGAGATTCGGCATTGATAACCCGGTACTTGCCGAACCGCTTAATCTTTTCCCACATCCATTTAGCTGTTAGGATTTACTTTCGGCAAAGTCAAGACGGCTTCGGGTCCAGGACGGATGAGCCGGGGGAAGAATGTTTAGACAAGCGGGATTCATCAACTGCCTTCTCGATGGTTTTCGCCATCTTTTGTGCGACCGCCGACAAGGAGGCGAACTTCAGTGCCCATGCACGTCCCGCATGAGCATATTGTTCCCGAAGGCGTTCACTGATCAGCATTTCCTGCAACTTCGTTGCCAGGGCGTTGGTATCGCGTTCGGGAAAGATCGAGCCTCCGCCGCTGGCGGAAATTATGTTTGGAATTTCGCCCGAATCAGAACCAACAACAGGGATGCCACAAGCCAGCGCCTCGATCAGCACCCGGCCGAACTGCTCTTTCCAGTTCGGCTGGGTCTCGGAAGGCAGAACAAGTAAGTCGAGTCCGGCGAGAAATTTCGGTGTGCGTTCATGCGGGACGAATCCGAGCCACTGGACACGTTCCTGCAGCCTGTTGCGACGAATGAGTTCCTCGAGCTCTTTTTCGAATGGGCCGCTTCCGATCAAGACCAATCGCCATCCCGTCGAAGGAAGGTGTGTCAACGCGGTAACTAATGTTCGCAACCCCTTCGCCTCAACGATACGACCGACGTAGCCGATGAGGATCTCGCCAGGTTGTTTCTTGAGCTCACCAGGAATGTCGTCCGCCTGCAGAGGGCGATAGATTTTGGGATCGAACGGCAGCGGACACACCGCCAGGTTACCATGATATCCTTTGCCCCTGAGAACCGTGGCAACAGCTTCGGTAATCGGAAACGCGAAGCGACTGGATCGATATACCGCTCGTTCAGCCCAGGAAAACGGAGGCGGATAATTCTTCAGAATATTCTGACAAGAATAGAATCCGAACGGCACTCGACCGAAGCGCCGATTCGCCCAGCAGAACTGCGCAGTAGCGACTGCATAGGGTTCATGATTAACGTAGATGGCATCGAACTCGCGTCGGCCGAGCACCCGTTTCAACCCACCTTGGTAAGCATGAAGAATGATGTTGCCGTTCGGCCACACCGGTATCGGGATCAATTCCGCCTCCAAACCCGGCCATAGCGCCGGGTGCAGCGTGTTGCCGAATTCATCCTTCCAACTCCCGGGGAGACAGAAGGTGAGGTCCCAACCGGTCAACTCACGAAGCTTTGCATAGACCTGCTGGTTGATCGGGGTGGTGCACGAATGGCTAACGATAAGTAATCTCAATGGTTACCTCTTTGCGGGATTCTCAATAAAGCGTGCTTACAGGGAACTCAGAGATTCAGCTGCCGACAAAATCCTGTTTTGCAACCTGATTAATCCGGTAGCGTACGGTTGACAAGACTCTCTCTTAAAAAACGCCGGGAACGCTAAGACTGAGAACAACCCAGGCAGCGAAAAGCCAGAAGGCGCCCTAATCGCGGATGTGGGTTTGCTGTTTTATGCGGGGGACTTTCAATGCTGGTATGATTGTGGTAAACACCGCGGCGGCAGTTACCACAACGCTTATGCAAGTCTGTGTCGATCGACTTAAATATTTTTTCCTCCTCACTTTGATTGTATGGCCGTTACAACGAGCGTTCTGTGCAGATGCAGGCTTCGATGTACAAGTGACGGCGACCGGAGGCGCTCACCGGATGTTTCGAAATGGCGTCGATCATCCGGCGCTGGAAATCACTGCGTGGAGCACGGATGGGAAGGATCATAATGTCCGAACTGTTTTTCGGGTTGAGGATTTCTTTGGACGTCCTGCCGCCGGCTCACTTCCGGAGGCGGTTGTTCACGTAACCGCGGATAAATCGAAGGCGAAGCTGACCACACCATTAGAGTTTGACACCGGCTACTACTCAGTTGTCGCCGAGTGTTCGGAGGGTGAAACAGTTCTGATTCGCTCATCCGATTTCGGCATTGTGCACCCTCCCTACCCAGGGGCTCGGCCAAATTCGCTCTTTGCGTCCAATCTGGCACTGAAACAAGGAGAGGATTTGCAGTTCTTGGAAACAATTGGGCTGAAGGTACTCAGGACTCATTTCGAACCGCCGGTCAAAACCAGGCGGGCAACGTGGCCAGCCGAATTCCCAGGCGGTGAAGCTGTGCCGCTCGATTTTGATCGACTCGATCAAATGTGGAATGATGTGAAGGCGCACGGGCTCTGGGTTCTGCCGATCGTAGGCTATTCGTTACCCGGGGCCGGTATCTTCGACCGAACGCCGTTGGCCGAGGAGCTCAAAATGTACGGGCCGCCCAGCGATGAAGCGCGTTTTATTCGCACCTGGGAAACCATACTCCGACATTATCCGGAACTAGAGACGTACGAATTTTGGAATGAGCCCTGGATCTATGTCTGGACTTGGGCAGGGACACCCGAGGACTATCGACAGTTTCAAGCGGCCTGGTGTTCCATGGCTTTGCAAGTTAATCCGCGCTATCGCCTTTTGGCCGGCAACAGCACGCCGTTTGTACGCGATAACATTGAGCCATACCGGGAGAGCTGGGACGGCTTACTTTCCGGATTGACCCATCATCCATATTCGATGAGTGCGCTTCAGCCGAATTGGCGGAGAGGTGACGTGTTTCGCTCGATCGATGAAATCCGGCTTGCCGCCAACGATATGGGATTGCCGTACGCTTATCTTACCGAAGGCGGTACGGCGTTTGCCCAAAACCGGTCAGCAGATGACCCGGAACCTTACAACAATACGGAGAACGCCGAAAAGCTGGTCCAATACTACGTTGGGACGTCCCTTGCCGGCGTGTACATGGGAAACGCTCAATGGGGAATCGGATACGGACCTGGCTGGACGCGGAGTAACACGGCGTTCGCTGTGATGACTCACTTTTTGGAGGACCGTGTGCCGCTCGTCGATCTATGGCCCCAGCAGGAGTTGCTCTGGGGCGGCATCTTTGCCAACCGGAAATTCGTGACACCGGCGATCAAGGCTCTTCCGCGCGCAAACGAGCTTTCCGCGCGTTGGGAAGTCGAGGTTCCGCCGGAAAGAGGCGATGATAACACCAAGGTGGCGGTCATCTGGGGGCTCACCGGCCCGTCCCCTGAGCAGCTTGATACCGACGGGGAACTGGTGATTCTCGACGCCTCGGATTTGCATGCGTACAACCTGGTCGGGCAAGAGATCTTGCCGGTTAAGGGCAAGCTGATTCTTCCTCTGAAGGGTGCTCCCATCTACCTTACGACTGAAAACCTCGGCGTCCTGGAGTTCCGCGATAGGATTCAGCTGGGTGTGATCCGGCGGGTGACTCCGGTCAACTTTTATGCCTTTTCGTTGCAAAAACCTGCGTCGGAGCGGCAAGACTTGAGCGTGCGCATTGAGAACCAAATCAATCGCTACGTCCAAGGGACGTTGGTCCTCCGCACAACGGGTTCTGACGAAACTTCTTCAGCTCGGTTCGAGCTCCAAGGCGGCGAACTGGCCGAAGTGCAAGTCCCGTGGCCGGCTGTGCCTGTTTCTGCGGATAATCGGTATCCAGTTACTTTAACCGTCCATTTTGATAACGATTACAACGACTTGGGGGAAGCCTTTGCCCCTATCAATCAGCGTCAGGTAATCTCGGTCGCGACATTTGCAAAACGAACGGTACGCTTCACCGGGAAAGTTTCGGATTGGGACGGCCTTACACCGGTGACGGTCGATAGCGATTTTTACCGGCAAAGTGCAGACCCCACGGCTTCCTTGCTGAACCCCAATGCGGCAAGAAAACCGGATGAAGCAACCCCTAAACGAATCGTTGGCCAGGTTTTCACCGCCTACGATGATGATTCTGTTTATCTGGGGGTCGAGGTGCACGAAAATCAGTTTCATTGCTCTGCTGGCGAGCCGGTAGTGAAAACAGTTGGGAATTCAACTGTCACCTTGCCCTACAAGGAGGGTGTTCCGGACGGCTTGGACTTTATTACGCAGTGTGGGGATGTCTTTCAATTCGGTTTCGGGTTTCGCGATCGTGTGCCCGGGATCGGACGGCAAATGGGTGATCCGTGGGCCTGGAAAGGCGCGTTTTACGACACCGATTATTCATTTGTCGCTCACCCGTCGACGGATGGCGACAAGCTCCTGCAACTCTGGGGACCGCACACTTCCCGTAGAAACGGGTACCAGGCCGAAGCGGTCCCGGGAATCGGAAGCCTACCCGGTGGTGAGGTTAAGATCGTACGAGACGAAGCCCAAAAGCTAACGCTTTACGAGATAGCGATACCACGCGCCCGGTTGGCGCTATTCAACCCGAGCTTCGGCCGTTGCCGTTTTGGATTTATCTTGTACAACAGCGAAAAAGTCGCTGGGGGCGCATTGGCCTGGAGCGACGTCGCCGGCGTGTTCGACTATTGGCAAGCCAGTGGCTCTTATCCTCCGACCTGGAAGAATCACCTGCCTTGCCAGACCTTTTTCGGCATCCAGCAATAGTCTATTTGCTATGTGCTATCCTGGATCGCTCACAAATCCCTAAAGATTTGTGAGCGATCCAGGCTCGGTATCTGCCGTTCATCGTCGCTTGCAGCTTGGCCCAGCCGATTGATTTCGATTTCAGAACACCACGAATCAGGTTTGCAACTCCAGGACAGCTAGGTGAGCCGACGAGCAACTGCCAGATCGGGCCGGTGATCCTGAATAGGCCCGACCCATGCTTCAAGATCATGAACGTTTCGTTGAACGCCAGGTCGACCGTTGCATCGTAGCTGAATCGGCCACGATGAATCTGGTCTGAATCCAATCGCGGTGCGACATGATGAATAACCTCGACATTAGGATCGTAAAACAAGCGTTTACCTCGCTTTCGGGCTTCTAGCGCAAGCGCTAATTCCCAATGAACTTGAGCGCCCTGCCCGCGCAGATCCGGATCAAAGCCAACGCTTCGGAGAAAATCGCCCCGATAAAGGCAGTTCGAACCTCGGAGCAGATCGACTTCGCGCGGTTTGCCGCCGCCCCGATGATGATTCCCGGTTGCTCGGCCAAACCAGTAAAGTCGTCCGACATCGCTCTTTAGAGCTTCTGTCCGTCGCATTTCCGGGTGGTCTTGTAGGAGGTCGCGACCCCCAGTTCCTAACACTTTCGGATTAACCAGGAGATGATGAACCATCCATTCAAACCAATGTGGCGGCAGTTCAACGTCATCATCTGCGAAGCCAACGAACTCGCCGACCGCTTCTGTGAGACAAGAGTTCATCGAGCCCACAACGCCAACCCCTTTGGCTTCGATCGCTTTCACCGCCAATTTGGCGGAAAATTCTTCGACAACCGGACGACTGAGTTCATCGTTCGCCCGAATCCCGACCAGAACCTCAGTGGGAGGTGAAGTTTGACTGGCGATGGATCCAAGACAGCGCCGAAGAAAGTTCGGTCGCCGAAGGGTTGGTACAATAAAGGAAACTGGGGTCGCCTTTTCCAATGTACTTCCTGGAAGTTCGCTTCAGAGCTCTTCCGAGAGCTCTGAACAAGCGGTTTCATAGCGGAAGGCGTTATCGTTTATAGGAAAAAGCTCGGTTTGTAAAGTGATCGCAGCAAGACTTGCATCGGAATGTACAAAGGAACGGCCACACAGACTCTGCGTTGTATTGCTCTCCTTTTCGCTGGTTCCATCGTGTGCCTAGAACCGGCCAATGGGAGAGGGAAATTCATGGGGAACATTTTAAGGACGCTCGAGTTAGACAGAGACTTCGCGAAATATTGGAATCAAGTCACACCCGAAAACAGCGGAAAATGGGGTCTTGTCGAACCGGTTCGTGATCGAATGGATTGGGCTGCTCTCGACGCGATGTATCGATACGCGCGGCGTCATCGTTATCCATTTAAGCAACATAATTTTGTTTGGGGACAACAGCAGCCAAAGTGGCTCCATGGGCTTCCATCGGGTCAACAACGATTGGAAGTTGAGAAGTGGATCTTTCAGTATGGCCAGCGTTACCCTGACACCCAATTTATCGATGTTGTTAATGAACCAATTCATGCGCCGCCTGAGTATAAGCAAGCGCTCGGCGGCGATGGATCTACCGGCTGGGACTGGGTAATCTGGACGTTCGCTACTGCCCGCCGATGTTGTCCCCGAGCTAAGCTCTTGCTGAATGACTATAACATCTTGTCAGGCGGCACAAACCTTGGCCGCTACCTAGGAATTATCAAGCTGCTTAAGCGACGTGGGCTAATTGACGGAATAGGTGTGCAGGCGCACGGTTTAGAAACGGTAAATGATGCCGTCATTCGCTCGAGCCTGGACCGTCTGGCGCAGCTAAAGCTCCCCATTTACGTGTCCGAGTTAGACCTCAATATAGCCGACGACAATGCTCAGAAGCGGCGATACGAATCCTTATTTCCGATCTTTTGGAACAACCCTGCTGTAGCCGGCGTCACGCTATGGGGCTACAAGCAAAATCGTACTTGGAAACCGGATGCCTATCTGTTGCGCGCCGACGGTACTGAGAGACCAGCTCTTGTTTGGCTGACGAGCTACATCCGTCGTGGCACTGATTAACTAGTGTTCTCGCTAGGTAGATCATAAGACGAGCCATGGCTCTAAGCTGATGGTGGTAAGTACAATTGTGCCAATCCTGAGGAGGCAGACGCTAATGAGCGTTCGCGAGTAAGCGAGTCGACCCTTGTCTTGACCGTCGACAAACGGTTAGTTCGTCGCAATGGAAGAGGGTGAAGCCCTGATCGGCGATTGCCCCGTGAAAGACCGAAGCGCATTCCTCGTCGTGCAGTTCAATCGTCAAGTTATCGATCCGGTCCAGCCATTCTTTGTAGTTAGCCGAGAAAAGTGCGAGTTCCGATCTCTCGATATCGATTTTCAGAATCGAAATCCGGTCCTCTTGAGATTCGCTCAAGAGGCAACCGATTGTCGTCGCAAAGATGAATGGCACCTCCCCCGGTTTCGCTCGGCGAACCATGCGGGACCATTCTTGGCCTCCACGATAGGGCGTTTCTTCCCATGCCAAGCCGGTTTCTTCCGACCAAATGGCGGACCGCACCACGCGGTATCTTCCCGTGAACCGAGCCAAATTTGTTTCGAGCATCGCACAGTTGGCTGGGTCGGGTTCAACAGCGGTAAGCGTTGCTTCAGGAAAACGTGTCAGAAAATATGCGGCGGAATAGCCGATGTTCGCGCCGCAATCGAGGATGAATTTGGGTTGCTTGACATCGTCCAAACATCGGTACTCTCGCTTGACAAAGATCTGCCAGAACACCTCCATGTCGCTGGTATTCGGCCGGCACAAGAGTCTGAAGCGAGCGTACTTGCTGCACAAGGTGTACGGTGTGCGTATCCCGAAGAAACGCATCCGCAGCCTTTGAAGCTTGTACAGCGCGAATCCAGCGAAACCGAGGCTCAGAATTAAGTCTCTATAGAACAAAATCCACGCCTTCACTCGGCGAACGAGATCATACCCTATGGCCATGACAAGGCAGAGCTATACTTCGACAGATTTTCAATGTCGAGTAAAATTACCATAGAGGCAGGCTCAGCGCGTTCAATGCCTGCTAGGTCCACGCCGGATTCTGCACAAATGAACGAGAAGACTTACAGCATCAATGCGAAAGGTGCGGTAGCCCATGTTTCTCTCGGAGGATCTCCGTATTGGGGGTTCAACGATCAAGTCGCTCGGTGTTGTATGGCTCGTCTCAGCGCCACGCCAGTTATTTCGGCGCTTCTATGAACTGGCCGATCTATTTTCTTCCACGACCTTAAGAATCTGGGACCGCGAGTGCCGTTGCGGGTGTTGTTGGTTTCAGGCGTCTGCTGACCGCGACCGCGAACCGGTGGGCAGGCGCCTCGATCACCAAATAGAATCCGTATGCAATCAAAAGGGACAGAAAAATCGGGACGAGATTTCCTGCACTCGAGGAAAGGTGCGGTGGTAGCCAAACACTCATTGACAAAAGACCGGGGACAACAGGATGCATTAGGTACAGCGAGTAACTCCATTTGCCCGCCCACTCGAGAACAGCCGGCGCCGGTGATTTTCTGCGGTAGGCTATTTCTAACCCAAGCCAAAAGCAAGCCGGCACAGCAAAGAGATTTAGAGTGAAAGCGTTTGATAGGTAAACCGACCCACCGTGAAATCTCAGTGCTTGAAGCATCGCGGAAAGTACAAAGATGCCGATGCGGCTAAGCCAAATCAATGGCGCTGAAGGCCGCGGGAAGTGCTCGAATACGTCCGCAAGCCAACAACCAAGCAACCAACACGGAAGGCCGATCACCCAATTGTACCACCCGAACGCAGGGTAACTCCCTACGACGCGCTGAATATCCGGTATATGCGAGAGCGCCAAGATGTAAGCAAGTACTTGGCTTACTACAATCAATGACCACCATCCAAATCGCAGCCGCAGTCTAAGCAGGACGGGATAGAGCAAGTAATATTCGACCTCACAAATAATGCTCCAGAAGATCCCTGCATCTTGAGGCTCGAGCTTTACTCCAACCCAAGTCCAGAGGCAGAGGGCGACCAGTGCGGGGACGCCGATTCTGATCAGACGCCTGCTGTAGTAAGAGGAAATATTGACTGCCGGATCCTGACGAAACGGGAAATGTATGCAGAATCCCGAGATCACAAAAAAGACGATGACGGCGGCTGGCCCATCGAACAGACAGCCCAAAACGGCTCTGCTCACCGCAGCCAAGCCGCGAGGATCTGTGCCGAAGGTAGCTCTAGTGACGAGTCCGAAGTGGAACAGCACGACAATGAAAGCACAGACAAACCGGATACTATCCAACCCGCCAACCCGCGCCATGGACTGACCTCGGTGCCCCATCGCTTAAATCCCAAGCATTTGCAGCCCGCAACACTCGAAATCGAGAAATTCCGATCCGACCGTAGTCTCCATCCCTTCCATATTTCCACAGTTTTCGATAATTAAGCGCCCTTTGTCGAGCTTTCTGTTCCGCGTAGAAGTGAGGCTTACGACTTCGGAGCTGACTGTTAAGGCAGCACGTTGCTGGCGAGAGGTCTCAGTAACCGTGAATCGCTCATCGGACTAAAAAAACCAGATGAGCGATTCAGACTAAAAAGTCAGTTTATGCTTGAAATATCCGACTGTCTCGCGAATCCCGGATTTAAAGTCAACTTTAGGTCGCCATCCCAGGAGACGCCTCGCCCGAGCGATGTCGGGTTGCCGCACTTTTGGATCATCCACCGGAAGCGGCTTAAAAACGATCTGCGCGTTAGATCCGGTGATGGCGAGGATCCTTTTGGCAAAGTCTTGAACCGTCATCTCTTCCGGATTCCCGATGTTTACCGGTTCGGGGTACTCAGATAGAGCCAGCCGGAAGATCCCGTCAATCAAGGCCGATGCATAACAGAAACTCCTGGTTTGACTACCGTCACCGAAAACGGTCAGGGGTTCATTGCTGGGAGCTTGGCTGATAAAGGCGGGGACCACCCGTCTTCCCGAGCCAGATCTGCATCAAACATGATGCCACCCATTCCTCTGGTGGCAGCACAGGCCAGCAAGAGTCGCGCCACTGTCAGGAATTTACGAAATGTCATTTAGAACCGTTGATCCGATAAAATTAATAAAAACCATCTAATCGATAAAGCTTTTCTAAACTGAGCGGCTGATCCATTATGCAGGTTCATCTTACTCCATCGGCTCCACTGCGTACGGTTGCCGCAACTTGGAAGGGTGAAATTTATATGCTCCGAAAACTGTGTACCGTCCTCGTTGTTTCCGTCAGCGTCGCGATGGTCCTCAACACGACACCAGCCGAGGCGCTGAATGCCTACATTACGAACGTGGGCGCCAACACCATCTCGGTGATCGATACGGCGAATAATACAGTGACCGCGACCATCCCCAGCGGCGCTCTCCCCTTCGGCGTGGCGGTCACCCCCGACGGCGCCACGGTCTATGTCACGAACGAGATCGACAACACCGTCTCGGTCATCGACGCGGCGAAAAATACGGTGACCGCGACCATCCCCGTCGGCTCCTCCCCCCTCGGCGTGGCGGCCACCCCCGAGGGTGACACGGTCTATGTCACGAACCACATCGCCAATACTGTCTCGGTCATCGACACGGCGAAAAACACGGTGACCGCGACCATCCCCGTCGGCTCGGGACCCGTCGGCGTGGCTGTCACCCCCGAGGGTGACACGGTCTATGTCACGAACGAGATCGACGACACCGTCTCGGTGATCGATTCGGCGAGCAATACGTCGACGGCAACGATCCCTGTCGGCGTCAGCCCCTTCGGCCTGGCGGTCACCCCTGACGGCAGCGAGGTCTATGTCACGAACGCGAACGACAACATTGTCTCGGTGATCGACACGGCGAAAAACACCGTGACCAAGACGATCACCGTCGGCTTCGGACCCGTCGGCGTGGCAATCAACCCCCAAGGCAGCAGGGTCTATGTTGCCAACAACCGAGACGACACTGTCTCGGTGATCGACACGACGAAAAATACCGTGACCGCGACGATCGCCTTCCCCGTCGGCTCCGGGCCATACGGCGTGGCGGTTACCCCCGACGGCAAGGCGCTCTATGTTACGAGCTTCAATGCTGCCGCCGTTTCAGTTATCGATACCGCAAAAAATACGGTGACCGCGACGATCCCTGTCGGCATCGGGCCTTCCGCATTCGGCATTTTCATCCAGCAGCCCGCGCTGACGTTCGCTGGGTCGCCCGGGCATGCAAACTGTTACCGTAAGACTGTCTCGGCGTTAGCCAAGCAATATGGAACGCTCGATGCCGCAGCCGAAGCCTTGGGGTTCCCAAACGTGCGGGCACTGAAGAATGCTATCCGGGTGTCTTGCGGGAATTAGCTGCTCGCCTCGAATGACCGCTTAAACCTCATCCTCAGGCGGCTCATCCGTACGCGGCGCGCAACCGCCGCTTCATGGACTAAAGGAGGACCGCCAGCGGTACCCGGCTAAGAAACCGGCTATAAAGGTTACGTCTCTTGAATGATCAAAAGATAGGGATAATCTGCTGCGGTCACAATTAAAGTGACTGCATTAACTCCTGCGTTTTTAACGGTTACCGGTACTACTGCATCATTTAGCGGATCGTAAGCGGTGATAGTGGCTCTAGAGCCGTGTATCCCTCCCAGTTTGAGCGTGAATTTTTCTGGAATCAATGGTTGGGCCAGGTTCCTTGTCATCACATAATACGGAATCACAAAACGGTGCGCGTTGATTTGGAATGGCAAAAACTGAAACGCTTCTCGGTCGTAACCGTTGGGATGGGCATTGGTGCCATCACCCGCAAACTGATAATGGTTATGCGTGTCAGAAATGCTACTGACGGTGATGTGCCTGGTCTTTGTGAGCGTTGGGTCTAAGCCGTTTTGCATTTGACCGACCATGCGGCTGAGGATTTTTAGCAAGGGCGAAACATAAGGAGAGTCATCAGCGGGATAAACCGAGTTCGTCATCGCGTATTGGATGAACGAGTCGCTGACCACTTCCCAGTCCCAGTCACCGTTCCCCGTGGCAGAGTACAGCCAGACACCGGCCGCCCCCTTGTTCAGGTAGAAAGTCAATATCCGACTATCGCCCTTGGCTTTAAAGAGTTCTGCCTGTGTGGAATCGGTGACGCCGATAGAACTCGGTTGCATTCCGATCTCGGAAAGGAAAAGCGGGCATGGATAAACCACTCCGTTCACCACCCGCGAGTTAACACCATGGACGGTGTTGTAAACGTAATTGTCAAACGGGCAAAGATCTCGCGCCAGAGTCTCGGTTTGTAACACTGTACCCCCGTATTCAGGCATATAGATTGGCCCGTAGGTCGGCACAAATGGATAGGTAGACTCAACTTGTAGCAATGCGTTTACCATCCCCCATATTCTTTGCTGATTATCTGGATAGCTCAGTACGGGAGGGTAGAAATGCCGTCCGATAGCACCGACCCGTATCGGGTCAAATACAGGAGCCCCAAAAGGCGTCTGGTTGCCGAAACCGTCTTCGAGGGTCACACCATTGAAAACGGAAGGGTGAGCCGTGAGAGTGCTAGCTGTGACCGATGCTATGGGTAGTGATGAAAACCAGTCTGCCGGCAATGGTTGTCCGTAATAGCTCGGCAGTTGCAGAAATTGAGAACCAAACGACAGCTCGTTCCAGATCTCCATATCGAAATTGCCAGCTCCTAAATATCCAGTCGCGATATTACCAATCGTCATTACGTACGATTGCCAGCCTGCCATTGTTGCAGCTTGATCGGCCGAATTGTATGCATAACCATCTGGTGCATCGAAGGGCACATACTTTAGCGTATGCATTGTAGCGCTGTATCCGGCAGGGAATCCAGTACCCGGCAACGGCTTCGACAGCGTGACCGTGTTACCGTTAATCGCGGTAATCAGCACCTCGCACATGGTAAAACCCGTCAGGTAAGAGAATCCGCTTTTCCCGACGATTAACCCACTGGTATCGTTAAGGGTAACTGTGGTCGACCCTGCCGCAGTAGCTACCATCACGGTACGGTTAAAGCCGACATTCGGGCAGGGCACACCCTGATTGCTATTCAGCAGGATCAATGGCCTCAGCCCGTATTTGGCGCACGCTTGCAATTGCGCGATCGTGTTAGCGTTTACTGTCGATCCAGTTGCGTAATCCAGCTGCCCCCAGCCAACCTCTATACGAACTCGCTTAAAGCCGTATTTCGCCAACATGTGGTAAACGAGGTCGATAGAAGGCATCGGTCCGAAGGTGGCATTTACTCCGATGCCATTGAGGAAAATATTGGCCGGTTGCGTGGTTTGCCACGCACGACATGGATAGATCCAATGGGATTGATAGTTAAATCCAGTCAAATATGCCGGATCGATATATTTGCCGGCAAGCTTATTGACTGTTGCTTCTGATGGTGATTGTCCCATCAAAAGGAGAGTTAATAGAAGATATCGAGTCATGATTAGATAAGAACTCTGTATTTTACGGACCGATCTGGACCGCCCAGGATAATGTCCGCGGATGTCTTCAACGCCCGACGGAATCTCAACGACCCCGAGAGGGTTGTATCGGATAGCGAAGTTGTTATTGATTTTTATAGCTCGAGCAAAAGAGCTATAGTTCGAATGAATATTCGATTAACCGAGGTAAGATTTTCGATTTATCAATGTCGTTGCCAATTTGTTAACCGCTGATCCGAAATGAGGGACCTTAAAGAAAGTTTTATCAAGGTCCTTTAACCGACGGGCAGCGAGCTGCCAGATAGTTGTTATCAATAACTAATGCTGCCGCGTTGCTAACTTCCCGTTTCCTTCCCTGTTCCAGTTAACAAGATAATGAAGCGTTAGCATTCGAGGCTCAAGGAATAACGCTTGAAAGGGGGAGCGCGTGAACCTCAAAAGCAAACAAGAATTATAATTTTGAGGATCAGATGTAGTTACACGTAGATTTGATGTCAATCGTGCTCGAAAGGCAGACTTTGGTGTGAGAGTGGGCAAAAGGATAAGTAACTTCGAGTAATTCTGATTATCCCTTTAAGTATGGTAATTCAGACATCGAGCAAAGCGAAGTGAGGAAATCGTACACGCGCACGGCTTAGAAACCGAAAATGACGCTCCCATTCGATCGGTCCTGGCACTCCTGGCGAAGCTAAAGCTTCCCACTCATAAGACCAAACTGGACCTTAGTGTCCCGATGACAACGCTCACCGGGAACATGGTTCACAGTTTGCCGTTCACCGTTGTGCCGCGGCTCTCTCTCCGAATTGCATCTGCCCTGGCCGATTGAAGTGCTCGCAAGGCAAGCACAATCGTGCCGTGTGCTTTAGGAAGGGGAAGTTAATGTGCTTTCGCGTGCAACCAAAGGCGGCTCTGTTGCTGGCCGTCGACAAACGGTTAACTCGTCGCAATCGAAGACAGCGAACCCCTGATCGGCAATCGCCTTATGAAACACGGAAGCGCATTCCTCGTCGTGCAGCTCGATAGTCAAGTTATCCGCCCGCTCGAGTCATTCCTTGTAATTTAACGAGAAAAGTGCGAGGTCCGATCTCTCGATATCGATTTTCAGGATTGAAATTCGGTCCTGCTGAGATTCCTTCAACAAGGAAGCAATTGTCGTCGCAAAGGCAAATGGCACCTCTCCCGCTCTTGCCGGGCGAACTACACGGGGTCACTCTCGGCCTCCGCGAAATGGCGTTTCGTCCCATGATAAGCCGATTTGTTCCGACCAAAGGGCGGATCGAACCACACGATACCTCCCGGTAAACCGAGCGAGGTTTGCTTCGAGTATCGCACAGTTCGCCCGGTCGGGTTCAACAGCCGTAAGCGTCGCTTTTTCGAATCCAATTGCGACGCGGTTTTTTGTCCGGGCACTGGTTACCCTGTAAGCACCTATGTGTCACGGCAGTTGCCACTCAATTTCGTGTAATGACTTGTCTAAACAGACTTGGTTCCGATTTTATTTTGGCTGGCAGAACTTCTCTGAACGCACCGACGTCAAGCAGCGGAGGTGAATCGGATCGGGCTAAAGAAGAACAAGCTACGGTCTTTTCGTCTAAATGGGCGCGCCCTCTGCTTTCCGCGCAAAGGAACGGATACCAAGCGCAGAATTGGGGTATCAAGTTCTGCGGACACAAACGAAGTCTTTGCCCCACCTTTCAACCGAATACCCGCGGCTGACTACGAGGCAAAGGCCGCAGCGCGATCGCGTTCCGACAGATGACAATGCTCAAAGGATACTAAAACCGGCAGACTTAAGTCGAAAGGAAACGTTTTTAGAACCTCATAATCATAACCCTCTGTATCAATTTGGAGCAAATCGACTCTAGTAATGCCGTTCTCTCTCAATAGGCTCCTTAGCGGAGTTGTCTTAACAACCTTTTCACGGAGCAGGGAAGTCGCTCGCTCACCCAGGATCTGAGCTATCTTCGTTTTGTCAAACGACGCCAATTCCTCGAAGTACGGTGGAAGCGCTGGAAAATATTTTTCTGGCGTCGGGATCGATGTGATAGATCGACGCACTACCCGATACGGCCGCAATCGCGACATTTGCCAGAATGCAGCCAGGAAGATCCGAGTAATTACGTTGAAGGCGCTCAAATAAGTAAGGCACAGGCTCTATTAGCAATGCTTTACTTTGCGCATTGGGCGGAATCAGATGAAAAATTGCCACTCAGTACGGACTGCGCGGCCAAAAAGGTGTCCTCTCGGTCTGAGGGACCTCTTGTACCTTGCCGAACATTTCGCTGCTGGAGGCCTGGTAAAACCGGGTTTTGACTCCCGCTTCCCGAATCGCCTCCTGGATGCGGATCGTACCGACCCCCGTCACATCGGCCGTGTACTCCGGGATATGAAATATTGAAGGTGCTCGCCCGGCGTATGATCCCATGCACCTCATATCCCTTCGCCAATCACCCCCTCGCATCTTCAAATTTTTTGATGATGCTTTATATACAAATCATGTTAATTATGACTTCTATTTTCATTATGAACGGGCAGAGAACGGGTTCTAAGAAGCAAAGAGCCGAGAATTAGTCGCGGAACTCAACAGGATGGGCCAAGGCGGCATAGCTAAAGCGGTCGAGGGCTCGATTGGGTGCGTGCTTGAAAACGGCGTTCTTCATCTGCAGTATTCGGAGCTAAGCCGCCATAGCGGCCACGCTAAGGTTCTGAGAGACCCGACCCTAAGACCAATATTAGACCGCGCAGCCAAACAAGTCGGCGCTGAGATTCTGGTGTTCTAGGCGTTACCGCAGAGTCTCATCGAGCGGCATTGCTCCCCGCGCGGGCCGAAAGCGTCACTTCGGTTTCGGTTTCCTTTACTCGCCTCTGCGACTTGTTCCATCTCGCCAATCGACCGTTTCCTGAAGTTCAACTAAGATCCGAATTCGAAATCGCAATATTTTTTCGGTATCCTGTGAAATTGCCCAGCATTTGTCGATACTTTACGTTCGGAGGACTGGTGCACGAAGCCTCGTTGTTCCACTATCGGAGCCATCGAAACAGGATGGGCCTGCCGTGAATACCAAGATGGCTATTAAGCTAGTTAGCACTAACATCACCAGGGCTAGGCCGTTACGAGCCAAAGCCAATTGACGCGAGTATATCCCTTTTATTTGCCCTCATTTGCTACCTGCTCGGAAGCACACCATCGCGCCGAGCATCCAGGTTGCCCAGAAAGGCGTTTCGAGGAATACTCGCGCCTTCTCTTATATTTTCCATAATTAAAAGGGATGTAACACTCGAGCAGGGCGTGGGATGAAAACATCATTATCTCCTCGGGACCGCATAGCCGAACGACACAAGTCGTTAGTTCCAGAAAAAGCTTGAGTAGAAAATATAATTTTGAGAATGATAAGATAAGTCTTCCAAAGAGAGGCTTATGCCATCACGCCGCCGAATGTTTCATCCGCAGGAAACCTACCGTTTCTCAATGACTCGCACGCTAAGCGATTATCCCCTCTTAATCGGCGAAATTCTGCGACGGGACGGCATACGCGCCGTTAGACGAGCTAAACGCCGCGCCTTTCTCTTTGATCTCGGAAGAGCGCTTGGCGTGCGAGTTCCGCGGGCCGTTGGGACCCCAAAAAACAGTCTCTTAAGAGAACTAACTTGGCAGACACACAACAATCAGGACGAACCGCGGATCCCCTGCGCCTTTGTTTCACAGAAAAAGGGCATGATCGATAGGGCGGATTTCGATCGATTATTCAGGGAGGCCCCCGGGGAATTTAAGAGATTATAACGTCCCTGTCATCATCAGATTCCGTTAGTTTCAGCGCCGCTCTTGGAAAAGTTCTGGCTTGGGGTACATTTGTCTTTGCTATTGTAATTTTTGGCCAAGCGGCTTGGGTCGGCACGTAGCGTCGCCGCCGTAGAAGCGATAATCTTGCATGGCGTCCATTATAAGTGGTACGCCCAGAGATAGGCCCAGATCCCAAGTACATCTTCTCGGGCAAGAGCTCCCCCTGCCATCTTCCATCCTGATGGATGATAGAGTTAACTAAATTCGGGTTCACCGAGTCGGCCACTCCCAAACGGCGATCCTCTGAAAGCAGAATGGCAGGTCGCACTTAGGCGGTTTTGGATCGGCGGAAACCGACAAAGCAGGTACCCGCGCCTCACCGCTCTATTCATCTTGGTGATAGTTTATGAGGAATTCACGGCTGTTTGTCGAGCGTTCTCTAACCACGATCGTCCTCTGCCGGCCCATGCGTAAATATCGCCTTCCAACGGATCCGAGAGCCATGCTAGACGAATGATACGCCCGCGAACGCTGGGAAACCGAACCCTGACGCTTTTCAACTAGTTTCGATTAAGCGCCAACGCCGTCGGAATTTCCATAATTGCCAGATTGAACAGTAAAGAACCTGCTTTTCAGCAATTAAGACGGATCCGGCGGCGGGAAACGCATTGACCCTGCGACCAAACTGCTGCCTAATCGCACACGAATTTATGCAAGTAGATCCAAAAGACCGCTATCAACAGCTAGTGAAGCGGTTGCAGCTGATTCTAACCAAACAAGCAGGAGCGATGGTTAGAAACAACCTGGACAGTTCCGAATACACCGCCCACTATCGCGGCATCTAACATGATGCTTGCGGGTCGCTTTCGAGCGTCCAACGCGACGTATTCACGCTTTTCACATCTCTAATTATTGTCCGTTCCGACCGTTAGCCTTCAGCGAAAGATAGAAGCGCCTCGGTCACATTATTCCGAATCAATTGCCCATGAAAGAACTAGCTTGCAGTAGCGGTGAGTCGAAGAACGAGGCGGATTCCGCCTGGTACTGCCTCTATTCGAGGAGAAAACAGGAACACGTGGCAGCAGCTCATGTGAGGCTGTTAGGAAGCATTCCCGTGTTCTGTCCGAGAATTCGATTTCGCCGGCAAACAAGAGGAGGCGCGACGGATATGGTTACAGAAGCTATGTTTCCTGGTTACTTTTTTGCGCGCTTCTGCCTAGGAGAAATGCTGCCGCAGGTGCGAAGCGCACACGGCGTCTCAAGTATTGTTCGCTTCGGCGAGTGGTATCCTGCGATCGAAGACAATGTAATCGAGCAATTGCGTGATAAAACCGGAGGTGATGCCATAACGGAGTTGGTTCCGGAGTTTGCGCCTGGCGACTCGGTAAGGTTAACAGAGGGTCCGCTTGCCGGATTGGAAGCGGTTATCACTCAAGTCCTGCCGGGTAAGGAGCGGGTGAGGGTGCTTTTGGACTTCCTTGGACGGGAGACTGTGACGGAAGCACGGACAAACCAAGTTATCCTCTGCGACTTTCAAGCGACCATGTCTAGATTTGCCACTGTTCCGGTACCAGTTATGGCGTAGCTGTCTAAGCGCGGCTACCAAGGATCGACCTCAATCCAGGTCGTCCTGGTTTCGCCTGTCACCGTATCACGAGCGGTAATTTGGTGCCGTCCCTCGCGCAATCCGACCGTGACCCGGCCCCGTTCAGCGCGACAATCCAAGGTAGACGAGCTCCATTCGACGTGGCCGGTCGATTCAGCTCGTAAAGCAAGCCTTTGATCCCGCTCCGGTATGTCGGGGTCGCGATAATAGAGAGCGCCAGTCGCCGGCTCTAAGATTCGCAAATGCTTTGTCTGGCTCCTTCCTGCTAATAGGTCACCCAATGTGTTCTGATTACTCTCTACCCAGGCTCGATAATCTTCCCGCAAACGGACTCGACCGGCAGTATCGTAATCCTCCAGGTAAGCGGGTTCAGGTGCGAAGGCGTACATTTCTTGAACCGCGCGCGGTTGATCGGAAGAGACGCTGCGCCCGGTGAGTGGATCAATGTAGCAATGCTCAATCCCGGACGGTTCGTGATACCAGCTGGTGCCGTAGCGGTCACGTAGTTTCACCATGATTTCGTGAAAGATGGGAGCCGCTCCCGTGACACCGGTAATACCGTGCATTGGTGAGTTATCCGGGTTCCCTACCCAAACACCCACCGTAAATTCGGGTGTAAACCCGAATGTCCAGTTGTCGCGATAGTTAGAGCTAGTCCCGGTTTTACACGCGACCGGGAACTCGAAAGCGAGGTACGAATTCAACCCGAAGGTTCCAGCTCTGGCCTGATTATCGCTGAGCATATCCGCCAACAGATAAGCCGCTCGCTCATCAAAAATGCGTTGTCCTCGGTAGGGACGAGCTCCCGCTCGTCCGTTGTTCGGTAGGGACGAGCTCCCGCTCGTCCGGGAATCCTGATCTGATCCGTCCGAAGAAGCCCCAGACGAGCAGGAGCTCGTCCCTGCCCGGTTCTCGCTCGTTGTTAATAACCGAAACGGCTTATACACACCGAGCCGGGCCAATGCGGCGTAAGCATTGGCCAATTCTAACAAGCGCACCTCTCCGTTTCCGATCGTCAAGCCCAGGCCGTAGTAAGCGGCCGGATGTTCGAGCGTTGTGATTCCCGCGCGTTGAAGGGCAGAATACAAAGTGTCCGGACCACCTTCCTGTTCCAGCACCTTGATCGCCGCCACGTTCAACGAATTCGCAAGCGCGAACCGGAGTGTAACGGGTCCGTAGAACCGGTGGTTATAGTTGTTCGGATGATACAAACCGGTTTCGGTAGGAAAATCTGTCGGCACATCGGCGACGACCGTACCGGGGAACGCCCCTTGTTCCAGCGCCCGGATATAAGTGAAAGGCTTGAGCGCCGAACCGGCGGATCGAGCATTCCAGGCGCCATTAATCTGACCAGTACCAGGCTCAAGAGCGTCCCCTGATCCGGATAGGGCGAGCACTTCGCCGGTTGAGTTATCAATCACCACCGCCGCGGCAGCCGTGACATGCTTATCCACCAGCTTCTGGAGTTGGCGCGCGATGACGTCGTCAATCCATCGGTTCAGAGAGAGATCAATCGTGGTTCTTACGACGCCACCCTCAGGAGGGAGCGTACCGCGCCTTTCCAACAACAGATCCACAAATAACGGCGCCTCGAAATCGCGGTCGTGCTGCCGCAACCGGAGCGGCTCCGCCAGCGCTCTGGCATAGGCTGCGTCATCTAGAAAACCATTTAGGTGCATCCGTCTGAGCACCCAACGTTGACGGGCTTTAGCCGCATCAAAATGTTTAAACGGATCAAGTCGCGATGGAGCTTGCGGGATTCCAGCTAAGAACGCTGCTTCCGCTGCACTCAAATCACTGGGTGGTTTCTCGAAATAATCCGTGCTGGCGGAAGCCAGCCTCACATGAAGATC